>Ga0068713_1001235_pt1 | contig 35807 bp, 29 predicted proteins | sample MTBAKSrepl2MetaG_FD_62223 | JGI IMG/M metagenome (GOLD analysis project Ga0068713, IMG submission 62223) | Enrichment culture microbial communities om Arthur Kill intertidal strait, New Jersey, USA, that are MTBE-degrading - MTBE-AKS2 (Arthur... | ecosystem: Environmental > Aquatic > Marine >... | reverse complement strand
AGATCGCGCTTATTTTCGCCATGTTTTTTACCCTTCGGGAAAGCCGGAAGACTCCAGATCCTGCGTTGCAAAGGGTTCGCAGTAGACGACTACAGCTTCACCCTTTGCGCCTTGGCTCTGTAGCCTTCCGACTTTTGCAACGTTGGGGTGATCATTGCTTGGCATCGGGAATCTGATAACTTCCGTCCAGGCGGTCCCACATCTCGGCGTGCCGGCGGTCCAGTTCCTGGAGGGCTTTTTCATACGCTTCGTCGTCGATTTCCCCGCGCCGGCGGCGGGATTCGAGGTCTTCCAGCTGATTCTCGTACCAGCGGTCTATATCAAAATTGTAGGTCATGTGCTTCACCCCACCCTTTTGGAGTTTATGCAGATATGGCCCGTTTGCCGCGGCGCGTCATTTGTGATACCCTTTGACGGAAAATCACGCATTCCCTGTTCATCCCCCTTTGCCCGGCAGGTCCTATGTTTTTGAAATGGCTTCCCTGGAAATATATTTTACGCCATACGGCCCGGAGATACAAGATCCTCGATCCCATCACCTTCCTGGCCCGGCTGCGCCGGTTCGCCCAGCCTTCGGAAATCCAGGAACCCATCGAGCTTTTGCGGGCGGGCATCCTCTTTCACGCCAGGGGGTTGATCAACACGAAGGCGATTCAGTACAACCTGGATTGGATCTGGCCCTTCTGGGTGGAAAAACAGTTCAACCCCGAAGATCCTTCCTTTATCCCCCGGGGCTTTTCCTTCAGCCATGTGAACCTGACCCACCGGAACTGGACGGCCGTGGGAAGGCCCCACATCCCGTTGTACCCCATCGTGGACCCGAGAGGCCTCGTCACCCCCGATTTCGACGGGTGGTCCCTTGATTTTTGGATCCTTTCCGAAGACGGCCGTCACCTGTTCCCCTCGCGCCTGCCAGAGGTGGAACAGCAGCTCCACATGACGGATAACCTGGCCGTGGAGACGGCATGCCGCGACCAGGACCGTTTCCTTGTTACCGAAGCAGCCCTGGAAGAAAACACCCGCCGGCCGGAACTGTTGATCCGTGTCAAGGGATCCGCCGGCGCTCCGGCCTGGGTGGCCGCCGCCATCCGGCCGTACAATCCCGAAGGCATCCAGTTCATCGAAAAGATCGCGTATATCCAGGATGAAACCTGCCTTACGGTGAACCATCACCGGCGGATATACATGAGCGAACCCCCGGAACGCGTCGTATTCTCGGATTACCGGAACGGGGATGCGGTCCATCGGATCCATACGGCGACGGATGACGATTCCGTTGCATGCGACATCGGCATGGCCACCGCCGCCGCCCTTTTCAGGATACCGGAGACCGGATCGAAAACAATCCAGATCCGCATCCCTTTGGAAAGCGGATCCAAAAAACCGTCCCGAACGATCCAGGCGCCGGCCCGGACCTGGGGGGAATGTCTGTCCGATACCCCCCGCCTGGAAATCCCGGATGAAAAAATACGGTTTCTTTTCGATGCGGCCTTGAGGACCCTTATTCTTTTTTCCGCAGCGGACGTGGTACCGGGACCGTATACCTACCGCCGTTTCTGGTTCCGGGACGCCTGTTTCATGCTCAACGCCCTCCTGGCGGCCGGGTTTTTCGATCGGACTTATCGAAAACTGGAGACCTTTCCCCTGCGGCAGAAGCGTTCCGGGTATTTCCTGTCCCAGGAAGGCGAGTGGGATTCAAACGGGCAGGCCCTGTGGATCCTGCATCGATACCATGCCCTTTCCGGACAGCCGCTGAGCAAAAAGCTCATGAAGGCCGTCGACAAGGGCGCCCGATGGATCACAAAAAAACGGCTCCCGGACAACACCGACGCCCTGCACGCCGGGCTGCTGCCGGCCGGCTTCAGCGCGGAGCATTTGGGGCCCAACGATTATTACTATTGGGACAATTTCTGGGGGCTTGCCGGGTTAAAGGCCGCCGGCGCCCTGGCGGAATCCTCCGGGTCCCTTGCCATGGCCGCACAACTGGAAAAAGAAGCCCTCAATTTTGAAAACCGGATTTTTGCCAGCATCGATGCGGTTTCACAAAACGCCAAAAACGGGGCCGTCCCGGCGTCGGGTTACCGCCGAATGGACGCCGGCGCCGTAGGGTCTTTGGTGGCCGACTATCCCCTCCAGATCACGCCGCCGGGGGATTCGCGGTTCGCCGAAACAGTGGAATATCTAATGGAAAACTGCTTTCAAAAAGGCGCTTTTTTCCAGGACATGATTCATTCCGGCATCAACGCCTATCTGACCCTGGCCATCGCCCAGACCCTGCTGCGCGCCCGGGATCCGCGTTACCGCCGGCTCATACGTGTTGTCGCCGATCTCGCCTCCCCCACCGGAAACTGGCCGGAAGCGATCCACCCCCACACCGGCGGCGGCTGCATGGGAGACGGCCATCACGGCTGGGCCGCGGCGGAATGGTTCATGATGATCCGCAACCTCTTTGTGCGCGAGGAAGGGGATACCGTTGTTTTAGGATCGGGGATATTCCCGGAATGGCTGAAGGAAAACCGCCCTGTTCGTTTCGGGCCCACCTGGACCCCCAGGGGGCGGATCACCTTTACCGCTCAAAAAACCGGGGGACGGATCCAACTCTCCCTGGACACCGAACCGAAAGCCGGCGAATTCGACATGATCGCGGCGATTCCGGGGTTCAAAATGCAAACGGTGCCAAGCCGTCAAAAAGACATCGTTGTGGAGGAGGATGCACCGTGAAGATCTGCATGTTCACCAATACCTACCTCCCCCATGTGGGCGGTGTGGCGAACTCCGTTTCGAGATTCACCCGGGACCTGCGCCGAATGGGGCATCATGTTCTCGTGATCGCCCCCACATTTTCGAAAACCGGAAAAAAGGCCCCGGACGAAGACCGGGTCCTGCGGGTCCCGGCGATACAGAATTTCAACGGGAGCGATTTTTCCGTCCGAATCCCGGTGCCGTTTATCATCGATGAAACCATGGACGACTTCGAACCGGACATCATCCACAGCCACCATCCCTATCTTCTGGGGGATACCGCCGTCCGGGCCGCCCGCCGGCGCGGCCTGCCCATCGTCTTTACCCATCATACACGTTACGAAGAATACACCCACTATGTGACCGAGAACAATAAATTGATGAAACGGTTTGCCGCCAACCTCTCGACGGCGTACGCCAATCTCTGCGACCACGTGATCGCCCCGAGTCAAAGTATCGCGGAATTGATCTCCCGGCGGGGGGTGAAAACCCCCGTAACGGTGATCCCCACCGGCGTGGACAGGGACCTTTTCGGCATCGGGCGCCGGGATGAAGGACGGCACGCCCTGGAAATTTCCAGGACCGCGGAAGTGATCGGGCACGTGGGGCGCCTGGCCCGGGAGAAAAACATTCCTTTTCTCGCCCAGGCCGTGGCGCGCCATGTCAAAGACACGCCCGATGCCGTTTTCCTGGTGGTGGGAGACGGCCCGGCCAGGGCCGACATCCTGTGCATCTTCGAAGACGCCGGCGTGGCCGATCGGCTGATCCTGGCCGGAAAACAAACCGGCCAGGCCCTGGCCGACGCCTACGCGGCCATGGACGTGTTCGTCTTTGCCTCAAAAACGGAAACGCAAGGAATGGTCCTGACCGAGGCCATGGCCGCCGGGATCCCCGTGATCGCCGTCGACGCCCCCGGCGTGCGGGAAGTGGTCCAGGAGCATCGAAACGGCAGGCGGCTCCCCGAAGACGCCTCCGCCGATACGTTCGCCGGGGCGATCCGGGATTTTTTCCGGGAATCCGACAGGAGAAAACAATGGAAGGAAAACGCCTATCAAACGGCAGCGCAATTCGACCGGCGGGTCTGCGCCGAACACCTGGCAGCGGCATACCGCCGGTTACTGGAAAAAAAGGCCGCCTCGGAAAAAAGTGAACCGGAGGCGATGACCTCCTGGAACAATCTGTTGAATGCCATCAAGGCGGAGTGGGGCCTGGCCGCCGAGAAGGCCAAAGCCTTAAGCGCCACGGTCATGGACAACAACATCCAGGAAAGGGATTGATTGAACTTATTATCTTTACGAATGACAAAATCGTAACAACCCGAAAACACCACATTTTCGTCACCCCGGCCCCGCACCTGTTGCGGGATAAACTCCAGTCGGGGTCCAGTAATTTCAAGTACTTCTGGATGCCGGCGCTTGTCGGCATGACGGTTTGGGCACTTTTTACGAAGCCATCGTGAGGGGATTATGCGAAAGCGTTTGAAAAACATCCTGATGCTCTTCGATGCCGCCATCGACGCGGAAAAAAAGTACGAGTTCCAGAACGCCAAGCAATATTACAAAAAAATCGCCTCCCTTTATCCGTACAGCCCGGAAGCCGACATTGCAAGGGGGCGCATCGAGGATATGGACGACCTGAGCAACGAAAAGCGCATTTACCGGCGGATCCATCGAAACGCCCAACGCATCCTGACGGAAATCGGCATCGATATCAGCGGCAGCCCCGTGCTGCTGGATCTGTTGATGGAGGCCGACGCCGTCGACCTCGAAAACGAACAGGCGCTGTTCATCCCGTTGCGGGAAGACTATCTCGAATACTGCCTCGACCAGGTGCCCACCGATCTGGCCGCCGACCCGGGGGAAAACGCGTTCGGCACCGGTGCCACGCCGCCCTTCCTGCTCCGCCCCGGGCGCGACGACCTCGCCCCCGCCGGCCGCGCCGAGTTCGAAACGATTGTCGATGAAGCCTGCAACTTCAGGGACAGCCTGGGCATATTCAGCATCCCCGTCGCCACGGATAAATCCATCTCCGATTTTGAAAGCGCACAGCTCATGGACCGGTTTCCGGACCTGAAAATGACCCACACCCGCAACATGTCGGACCGGGAAACCGCGTTTTTCAGCGGCCGGGACGACTGGCTGGACGGCACCAGCCTGATTACGTCTTTGACCTTCATGCCGTCCATGGTGGCGCCTTTTTTACGAAGCGCCCGTTCGGGAAACAACCTGCTCCTGCTGGATCTGACCATCGCGGGGTCCACCGGGCCCCTGAGCCCCGAGGCCCTGCTCACCCAGGTCCACGCCCAGGTCCTGTTCATGATGGTCCTTGCCCAGACCCTCAACCCCGGGCTGACGTGCGTCCACGGCGGCATCCCGGATGTGCTCGGCATCGGGGGGGACCTCAGCTACAGCGACCCCGGCCAGCCCATCATCAACTCGGCCATGGCCCGCCTGAACATGTGGATCACCGGGTTTCCCTCGGCCCAGTCCGGGGGGAGCACCAGCATCATCGACGACATCCCCGCCGCGGTGGAAGAGTCGGAACTCAGCCGGAACACGTTGCGCGAATACGGCGTCCATATACTGCGGCATGCCATGGGCGCCCTGGGCAGCCTCAACTATTTCAGCCTGGAAAAATTCATCGAGGACTGTAAACGGGAACGGGCGACCCGCAGCATCTGGCTCCGGATGCGCCACGATTTCGTCGTGCCGCTCTATGTCCCGGAAGACAGGAAAGTCGTCAGCGGCATCCGGGAAATCGCGGAGAAGGGCGGCCCCAAAAACGCGGATCATACCCTCAACAACGTGGCGGCGTTCATCAACTGGCGGAGGGAACTGGCGGCGGCGGCAGAAAAAAAGGAGTATTTCCCCGAACTGCGAAGCACCGTGAACATCGACCGGGATGAGTTGAATCGCACCTCCCGTTCCGACCGGGCCAGACAGCTGCAGGAAACCTTTTTTACGAACGAGTAACCGGGTTCGATCTGCGCCTCTTTTTCCATATTTCTTTTCGAATACCCGCGTCCCGGTATTAGTTCGATAAGCTCTTGACATTGCCCCTCATTTTATGCAGGAAATAATCTATCTCTTAGGCTTTTCATACTTTTATACAAAAAATTACCGGGGAAAAGAAGTTTTTACGCGGAGGCGGTAACGATGAAACAGCGCAAAAAAACGAAGTATGTACATGAAGGCCAGTATGTCGCCGAGGTTGATGTTGCGCTGCTCGAAGACGAGACCGGCTGGTCCCCTTATCTCAGCGTCGAAGATGCTTATAAATTGGACGATGTGAGGGATGCTCTTCGTCGCAGAGACCTGGAGTCGGCGGCGAAATATGGGCGAATCTACGAACTACGTCCAGTGGCACAGCGATAATGGTATAACCCGGTAAAGACGGGAGGTTAGCATCTGGCTCCGAATGCGTGACGATTTCGTTTTCCGCTCTATATCCCAAAAGACAGGCACGTGGTCCGCGGCATCCGGAAAATCGCGGAGAGGGGCGGCCCCAAAAACGCGGATCATATCCTCAACAACGTGGCGACGTTCATCAACTGGCGGAGAAAACCGGCGGCGGCGGCAGAAAAAATTGACACGATGTTCTTTTTTCAATAAAAGCGTAGGGCAACTCCAAAGGATGTATTTGTGAATCCCACCGATACCCAAAAAGTCGATTCACTGATCCAGTTTGCTCTTCTGTGTGCTGGACAAGAAGAGGACTGGAAGCAGCGTGAACTCGGACCCATCCACCTGATCAAGTATGTCTATCTGGCGGATTATCACTACGCATTGAGTCACGGTGGAAAGACTTACACCGGTCTGCAGTGGCGCTTTCATAAATTCGGTCCGTGGGAAGAAACTTGTTTTTTACGGATCGAGCCTGCTCTTCAAGAGATCGGCGCCGAAAAACGCATTTTTTCACACCCCAGATATGAAGATGACTTTGTTCGGTGGCAGTGCACCAACGACCAGCGTTATGGACAACTGCAAGAGCAGCTCCCCCTGGAAATAACCGGCTATCTTGCGCGTTACGTCAGAAAATTCGGTTCCGATACAGAAGGCTTACTCCATTTCGTCTATCAAACACCTCCCATGCTAAATGCCGCCCCAAACGATCCCCTGAATTTTGAAAGTGCGGTGAAATCTTTCGATTCAGAAAAAACCCGCAAGACCCCAAAAACCACCCGCCGCCAGGAAAAAAAGCTCAAGGAAAAACTGGAACAACTCAGGGTCGAGATGCACAAACAGCTGAATCAAAAAAAAGCACATAAGGCCAAACGGTTCAAACCGCCGGCACCCCGATATGACGACGTTTTTTTTGAAGGCGTTGCCCAGTTAGACCGTATCGCCGGAGATCCCATCACTCCTCAAGAATGTATCGTGGAGGTTGCGGAAAGTGCCTGGAGGTCGAAAGCCCGGTACGATACCGATTTATCCTGAAGATTCCATCCAATCCGCCATATTGCCTTCCGCCTGGTGGGTGACGGATGAGATTCGTGATTTTAAGGCCGGTGTTCTTATTCGCGCATTCATCCCCCACATTCAACAAACACCTTACGTGATTATACCCGAAGGCCGAGAAATTCCCACCGAACATAAAACCTTCAAAGCGAGAATCGAGCCTTTGGACATTAAGAACCCTCACAAGTTCTCGAATTTGCCTGTGGCATGTTTGCCGGTCTACCCAAATGAAGTCAGGGCGGTTTACCGTGCCAAAAAACGACCCGCCATGATTATCGCCGAATCAGGGCTGATTGTTGAAAGCAAACTCACAGCCGGGAAACCAAAGTGGCAGACAGCGCCCACACTCCTCGTCGCTCCTTTCTATGGGAGCAAGGAAGGAGGAAAGCGGGCGGGTTTTAAGCCCGAGTTTTTGGAACGGGTGAGAAAAGGAGAATATCCCCAGTATATGCTCGACTGGCTGCCGGTTGAAAGCGAGCACAGCGCATCGGTTCTTCGTTTTGATCATATTCAACCGGTCGGCTTCCACCATCAGTCGCTGGAACACACGGGGTGGCGATTGAGTGACGATGCCCTCTTATGCCTGAAAGAATGGTTCCTTTGGTTTCTCGATGGGGACATGGACAAAGATTCACTACTGGCGACCTGGTTGAAGGCAAGATTATTGATTTAAAACATAGAAAAATCTTCACATCTCATCCAGTTGCTATTGGACAATTTGAACCTTTTTTTATATCGTCATTAACCACTGTATCAATATACATGACTACATTCATTTTATCTGCCGTTGGTAACGTGCGCAGTTTCATATCGCCTTCGATGAGGCCGACGACCTCCTGCCATCTGAATTAGCGGTGGATTTTTAGACCAAACGTGGGCCGCTGTGGTGTCCTCAGCAATTCATCTGGTGACCGGACGCACGTTGGCGTCTAATCCCAGTTCGCGGAGTACAGCCTTCGTCTCTTCGATCCTGTGTGGTGCAAGTCCTTCATCCGGATGAACCTCGACATTTACCGTGAGCTTCAAGTTGCCGGTAGTCGCGTATTTGGCCAGCACCTTGGTGTAAAAAATCATCCATTTCTGTGCAGGCACGTCGCCTGACCATTGAAAGCCCTTGACCTCTTCCTTGGGCTCTTGTGGTGGCGGGGGTGGAGGCGTATCTTCCTTCGAGATCAAAACGGTCGTTTGAGCATGCAGATCACCAACAGCGGCCTCAACGAGGTATTCACCCTCGTCTGCCCCTGCCTTGAAGCCGCCCTTGTCGTCAATGTCCCCGCCCTTGGCCGACCAACTGACTTCCCTCACTTCAATGGCTCGGCCGTGCTGGTCAAGACCTTGCACCTGGAACGTGATGTGCCCGTTGGGCTTGACACTCGAACGTTCGGGGCGAATCGACAGGTACGACAAATTTGGCGGTTCGATGTGCTTTTTCGCCTCGTCTGCCTTGATGATGAACATGTCCTCTGAAATCTCGACTTCATCGGCTCCGATGCTTGCCTCGAAAAGGAACGGGTTGTACGAGTCACCCGACTTGCCGACATAAGCCAACATACCGCCGGACACGCCTCGTGCAACGGTGTCTCTTACTGCATCTCCGTTGAGCAGGCGTGGAAACTGCGGAGAAGCGAAAAACGCATCGCGGACAGATTTCGTGCTCCACTCGGTAAAGGCGGGAGGCCAGTTGCGGACCAGGAAGTTCGGGCTGATCCTCGTTTCGATGTCGCCGTCCTGCCGAAGCCGATCCACGATCATCTTAACCATATTGGGTGCCTGGCTTGAATGCACCAGGCCGAGATCAACCGTGCGGATCTTGTTGTCCTTGCCCAGGAGAGCAACGTTCTTATAGGTCCGCCAGACGGTTTCTTTGAGGTCGCGCTGCGACTTTTTCAGATTCTCAGACAACTGCGTGCGCTGGCTGTCGTCAAGCCGATCCTCCTCTTCGTCCTTAATATCTTGCCATGCCAGCAACTTGCGGGCCTCCTCCCGCAGGGGTGTGTCATTATCTGGAACGGCAAACAACAGCGCGCTCTTGAAGGTACGGCCGGAACTGCCATACTCCCGGATCATCGAATCGACCATCGGAAGCGTACTGCTCTCCATCATGGAGTGCTGCGGCGATAGAACGACCAGCGTGACCACGGGGCGATCCGTCACTTGGTTCGACTTGTCCGCAAACGGCACGACCTCGATGCCTGGCTGCTTCTCAAAGACCTTCAGAATCTCGGCACGAATGCGATCCTCGATCCGCTCGTCCGAGATGTTCGCCCGCCGGTCGGCAAGCAGCTTATTCAGATTCGGAGACAGTCCGAAACGATATCGATTACGCTCGACCCTAAGGTAGTAGCAGGTTTCGCTCAGCGCCTCGAGTGCCGTTTCGATATTGCCGACGTCCACATCCGGTTCCGCCACCGTGAGTCGAATCTCAGAAATTGTTGCCTCGCCCTCCTTGGCCTGCCCTCCGTTCGACTCGAAGAACACCGCCGTGGCGACCTTGCGATGGAGACGGGCCTTCTTGATCGTTTCCACCGACTCGGCATCAAGACGGGTGGCGTGCGAGCCTTTGTCTCCACAAATATCCGTCGTGACCGCACCCTCAAGGCGAGGTTCACCAAGCTGCTCAAGCACAGCGGTGCGGAACAGGGGGTCCTCAAGCGGAGCAGTGCCCAGACCGATCAACGGATCTTTATGAGCGCCCTTGTAGCCGTCCTGATACGTCCGCGCCACCCACAATGCCAGCATCCGCAACACACCGCGTGTTTGCTGGAATCGGGGCAAGGACTGCCATTTCCGCGCGAAGACAGAAAGCGCCATCGGATGGAATGGATAGCTCGCCTCGAATTCCTCCCGCGCGTTGTCCACCGGAAACCAGCGGGGCACCATGTCCCGATGCTCGGTGATCCAGCCAGCGTATTCGGAGGCAACTTTCCCCGCCTCCGCTGGCAGCCCGCCCCAGTCAAAGAGCCTGCGGCGGATAATCTCGGAGGTCTCCGTCTCGGCCGCCATGATGACCGCCTTGCCCAGGCGGTCGAGCATATGCTTGAACCGCTGCTGATCGGCCTCGTCGGCGTCGGTGTAACTGATCACCGAGGACGGCACCGAAACCACCAGCACAATGTTGTCCTGCCCGCGTGCCGTCTCCGACAGTGACTGGATGAAATTGTAGAGGCAGTTGTGGTAGCCCACCTTGCGGTAGGTGCTCACGTAACTAACGATCTCGTCCATCAGGATCAGGCAGGGTTTGTCTTTCGGCAGAAACGCCCGGATCACGTCGCCCTTAGGCTCGACGAACTGCTTCTCGTGTTTCGCAACAACGGCGAAGGCAGCCTCGCCGCCCAATTGCCAGGCGATCTCGCCCCAAGGCGTTTTTCGCAAGGGAGTACCGTCCGAGCCGCCACGACCGGTGATCGAATCAAACTCCGTACCCACGAACGTTGCCACGGCTGTGCCAGGAACCTTGTCGACACCTGCCTTGTCCATCAGCCGGTCGACACCCTGCCATTTTTCCGCCTTTTGCCCACCCGCGGCCAGGTGGTATAGCAGCGTCAGTGCGTGCGTCTTGCCACCGCCGAACTGCGTGGTCATGTTGAACACGGCCGATGTTTCGGTCTTGATGCCCGACATGCGTCGTAGAACCTCCGAAGCCAGATTCTGCAGGTTGCCCGTCAGGTAGGTACGTTCGAAGAACCTCGTCGGGTCGCGGTAATCCTCCGGGGCCGTACCATCCCTCACCTTGTCCAGGTGAACGGCAAACTCGGACGCATCCAGAGGACGGCATTCCCGCAGGTCTTCTCGCGGGAAAATCACTTTATACCAAGGTTTAAGTTTCATGTTCATACTCCTATCCCATCAGATGAAATCCGCCGGCGTTGCCGTCCAGTGGTCACCATTTGAGGAGCCCATTTGGAAAGGATTCCGACCTTTCCCGACTGCATTCGACTGCCAGGTTTTGTCCGCGTCATTTTTCATGCAATCAGAATCCCATCCCCTTCTTACGCGCCAGCACGCCGTCCACCCAGCGCTTTTCCTGCGTGTTCGAGGGATAAAGGGCCGACAGCGCCTGGGCGAGTGTCCAGAACCGGTTGTCGCGACCAATACTTTCCTCGACGAGGAACCGGCGCAGCGCCGCGCCACGGCCGGAGGCAAACAACAGCATCGCCTGGTGGACGCGATCGAGGATTGTCCGACCGGGACTTGGCGCGCCGCCTTCGCCCCAACCGCCTTCAGCCGTCTCGGCCTCGTCGAGCTCGGCAAAAAGGCTCATTTGCTGGCGTTTCTTCTTTTTTTTGCCTGTTTTCGGTACATCATGCTTGCCGAAAAGGAAACGGCTGCGCTCATCGACCGGCAGCAGGCGGGCCTCATCACCTATGATAACCACTAGGGTGGTCAGCGCATCCAGGTGCGCGCCCAGGCCCTGGGCGATCTTGCGGGCGGCGTCGTACTCCAGCACATAACCGCCGGAGCTGACCACCTTTTCGTCTTCGTCCTTGCCGTTGCCGTTCTCGGCTGTCTTCAGCGTCCAGAGCCACATGGCCGTCAGGCGGGCGTCTTCCTCGAACGCGCTGGTGTCCGCGCCCTCGAAAAGCATCCGCAGGGCTTCCTGAGCCACCGCCGCCCAGACCTGCTCGAGGTAGTTCCGCAGCGACACTTCCTCGCCGCTGGCCTTCTCGACGCGCGAGTACCGGGAGAAGATCTCCAGCGCCGGGCCGAGACAGGCAAAGATGGCGTCAGCACCGACGATGCCCTCGGCCGTCAGCCTGGGCATCCACTCCTGAATCCGCTTCGGCAATTCGGCCATCACATCGCGCCAGTCGCCCACTTCATCCGCCCGCAATGACCCATCCGGATTCTCGCGGGGACGACAGACAATGTGAACCGTGCTGCCAAGCACCGACCGATTCTTCGCCTGCATCCGTGCTGCTCGTTCAGTATCGATCGGCCATGATGCAGTAATGATAAATCCTGCATCGACCACTGACTTGAGAGTAGCTTCCCATGCGCTTGTCGTCTTGCTCGCGAAGAGTATCACTCCCAAGCCAGACGGCATTAGGACACGGCGAGAATCCGCGAAGGCTCGGGTCAACTCGCGTTCGTAAAATGCAAGATCCTTTGTAGAATCGCTATCGCGATGTGGCCGATCTACGACAATCTCAGAGGCATCTGTAGTCAGTTCTTTCTCAAATAGGTCGGGATACACACTCCTGAGTGTGCGTTTCAGCCAGACATAGCAGAAGTCAGACAGCGCAGAATAGGGCACTGCGTCGTAGTATGGCGGGTCGGTGACCACGTAGCCGACGGAATCGTCGGGCAGGGGAATGTGCGTGGCCGAACTGCGTTGTGCCGTGCCAGTCCTCCCATGCCTACCGGCAGACAGGTGAAACACCGCCCCTTCTCTCGCTAGAAAATCCTTGATCAATCCAAGGGCATATTCGACGCCGCCCACGAGCTTCAGCATGAGCGGATTGGCTTCTGCGAAGTCCGGCTTCATTGGCAAGCCATTGTTGGTGAAGGCCGTCTGCATATGGTCATATGACCAGTAAGATGTGCCGCAATTGAACTGTAGGGCATTCGTTACTGCCATCGTGGTGCATGTCGCCACGGCATCAGCGAATGCGGCACCATGCCCCTCGTTAATGATCGCACTCCGCGCTTCGCCGACCAGTTGGCAGAACGTGCCCAGGGCCAGTGCTTGGCGCGGCAAATACATGTCAGCCCAGTTGTCCATTCCATATAGAAGAGGGCCAATACGGCGAGGCTCGTGTCGTGAAATTGGCTCGTCAGGCGTCCACGATAGTGGACATGTGTGGTTCTGCTGGATCATGACCAGATCTCGTGCAGCTTTCTCGGCAGCTTTCCTGTCAGCGTCGGTGGGCAGGCGGAAATAGCGCCCGCCGTTCTGGTCAAGTGTGATCATGGCAACCATTCGGGCATCGTTCGTGCCGCCGCGTTTTTGGCGCAGTTGCTCGCGGGTGTTTTTGTACGGCGTGGTGTAGCCGCAGCAGGGGCACGTCGCGGCCATGCGGTTGACGATGCCGGGCTGCACGTCTTTGGCCAACTTGGGGTGGAATATCTCTACCTCCACACGCTTGGGCTCGGGGTCGCCGTGGTAGCGCAGGGCGACGGGATTCTTCTTTTTCTTCGACAGCCAGAGCATCCCCAGCAGGGGCACCTCGGCTCCGCAGCCCGGGCCTTCACAGCGGATCGTCCGCGCCCAGATGTAGGCCAGGGGGATATGGCCGTGCTCATCTGCCGGGTAATACTCGCCCAGCCGCTCCCGGGCGCGGTCAAGCACCCATTGGCCCCATTTCCTGACGCCGTCGGCAAGGTCGTGCCCGTAGCGCGGCAGGTATTCCAGCGCCACCTTGTTGAGCAGGACGGGAATCGGGTTCAGGTCTCCGGCAAACGCATCCGCGCCGAGCCGCAGCGACTCGAAAGGGATCGAACCGGCCCCGGCGAACGGGTCCAACACCATCGGTTTACCGTCAAGGTGCGCGGCGGCCACAAGCCCGCGGGCAACCTCCAGATAGATCGGATTCACACCGGCGGCCCAATCGGCGAAATCGCCGACGAACTTCAGAAGAGCCTGCCGCAGATTCATCGGCTTGCTCAGATCGCTCCCGGTGAGGCGTTTAAGCAGTTCGACGGCCTGGTCGCGGAACGACTGCGGGCACGCTTCGTCCACGGGGTCCGGCAGCATGGTAGCCAGCGTCACCGCCCGGCACGACGCCAGCGGTCGTGTTGCCCACCACACATGCATGGTGTGCAGGTGGCCTTTGCGGATGTTCTGATCCCGCCGCGCATGCCCGGAGATCGTCCGAATCGGCAGGTCTACTTCAATCAGTCGTCTTGGTGATTGTTGGCCCATTGTATCCTTTACTTGTTTGTCAGAAGCGGAAGAATCATTTCCGCATCCATCATTCCGCTACCGAGGAAGTAAACAAACTGCAATGGCTGAATGTTAACAAACTCCTGTACCATCCAGCCGTGCTTGCCGTCCGCCAGCTTGTGAAAATCATCCGGTCGATATCTTGTGACTGACCCGAAGTAGAACATCGCCTGGTAGGCAGCAGCCAGCTGAGCAAGACGCTTGCGCTTCGGAATGGTGCTAACCCAAAAACGATACCGCCCTGGCACCACCTCACTCCAGACGTCATGCCACGTCTTGCGCACGACCTTTGATAATACCTTCAGCGGACTGTTACCATAACTCATTAAGTCTTTCGATTCGTATCGCCGACAGTCTTCTCGATCAGATTCAACTTCTTCAAATGCCGTGCTGTTCTCGCGAAGGTTTCTTGGGGCCTTACTTGAGACCGCCAAATCGTCACGGCTAACGTAAAACACGATCCATACATTCTTTTTGTTCGTATCATATTCAAAACGAATATCCTGCACCGGGAAGAACTGTGGAGAACGTCCCATTGAGCGGGCTATGGATGCCATTGATGCTCACTGCCTGTTCTAAAAGATCAACAAGCTTGATCGGCTTGGTCTTTGCGGGAACGCTAAAGCCGCATTCGTTTACGAAGTGGCGATACACCTGAATTCGTCTTCCCGAACTGGCATCGTTCACCTTCACGGCTTGTGAAGTGATCGTTAGACGTTGTCTGATGTTATCATCCGGCTCCTTGAGCCCATGCATGCAATAGTTCAACTGCAAGCCTTTTTTCACAACCAGGAATGCCTTAACAAGGTTCAGAAATGAGTAATAATGCAGCAGTGGTTTGGACGCAATACGTGGTTCCGATGCGGCATGATGAAAATCTTCCGCCTGTTCCAGAAATGCCAGGGCGCGTTTCCTCTTCGCTGTATCTGTGACGGATTGGTGGACGTGAACCTGGATGCAACGCCATGGGTCGAGCGTGATGATTTGGCCGTTGTCGAGGTACGACTTCGGCCAAAAAGTGAACGGCACGGCTCTTCCCCTTACTGTGACGCGTTTTCCATCTCGTGGCTGTCGGTATCGACCCCCCATGCTCAGGTTCCTTTCGAGTCCTGTCCTGGGAGCTCCTCTGCCGCGAGGATGCTCTTCGGATCACAGGCGTAGTGCTCGACGGTGACGATGGGCTTCCAGCTTAGGCGGGCCGGGTTGCGGATCACATGGACCTGCGGGTCGGAGGCACCTCCCTGACCGGTAGCTATGCAGTTGAAAACGACATATAGCCAGTAATCGTTTTTGAGCCGTTCGGCCGTCTTGTACTCGTTGGTGGTCAGAGCGACTTCGCCGATGCCGGCGCGGCCTTTGACCTCGATGAAGCGGACATCTATCGCCGTCTTGGGATCTTCGGGATGCAGTCGGCGGGAGATCAGGTCGAAGCCGCGATTCTGGGCTTCGACGCTCTCGACCTGGCGGCCTTGGGCTTCCTCGTGGGCGATGACGGCTTGCACGGCGATTTTCTCGATCTCATCATCGCGAACCATCGGCTGCACCTTTGGGTCGCTGCGCTCTGGATGCGGTAGCACCCAGGCCCGGCCAACGTGCTCGATGCCGCCGATGCTGCATTCTCGTTCCCGTTCGATCTCGGCGATGCGACGTTCACGTCGGGCATTAAGTTCATCGAGCCGGTCCTCGCACTGCTTCAAGCTGGCGGCAAGCCACGGTGGGGTGCTGCCATCTTTGGGCTGCTGCTCCATGAGACCGGCGAAGGTCATCTGCTGGCGGTGGATCAGCTCGTTTAGACTGGTCTCGATGTGCCGCCTGATCGTATCCGTTTCCTTGCGACGCTGACCAGCGACCTCGACAAGAAATTCGTTTAGACACTTCTCAATCAGGGCATGTTCGCGCTGTTCGCCGCTCGGCAGAACATCGGCGTCGGGCGTTTCGGTGTCCTTGGGTGCAGTGGCCAGGTCCAGAAAGATGGTCGGCTCGCGGATAGTCAGGCGACCGTTGCTGTTCGATTCCACGACGAACAAACGGCGGTGCAGCTCGTTGCCGAGGCCGTCCTTGATGGAGGCAGCGTAAACGTCAAGATGATAGGGTTTAGGACTATGGAGATCATAGAAGACCGCCCCGCGCTGGAGGTCGTCGCGGACCTTGTCCCAAAGAGCCTCGCGCACGGTCTCGAAAAGAGGGTGGCCGGGCGTAACCCATTCAGACGTCGGATCTTTGACCAGCAGGATCTTGTCGAAGACGATCTGCTTGTACTCCTTGCCCAACCTGCCGAAGCGTGGCTCGAGTTTGTCGCCGATAGGCCATAGATGGCGGGGTACACGGCCTACGCTATATACACGCGTACCGCGACGGTTCTCCTTCGGCAACACGCCGACAACCGGTCCGGCATGAGTGAAGAAGTCCTCGATGACCTCGGGCACCAAACGACGCTCTTTGGCCTCGGCGGATTTACCGACGATGGCGGATAGGTTCAGTTCACGCTTGGCCAGTCCTTCGAGCGTGGAGTCGGTGATCTGTCGGAAGCGGTCCGAGTCGACCTCTTCGACGATGCGCCTCTTGATGGTATCCTCTGTTTGGTTATGGAGGTACATCTCGCGGATCATCTTCTCGAGTTGGTTTGCGGAAAAGACATCCCCCACAACGTTGAACACTTTGCCGGTACGCTCCGGATCGAGGTCGTCTTCAATCTGGCGGATGCGTTCGAGGAGTTTGTCCATCACTCTGCCTTCGCGGGTGTTCGTCGCCACAAAGTTCAGGATCAGGCAGTCCTTCTCTTGGCCGTATCGGTGGATGCGGCCCATGCGCTGTTCGAGCCGGACAGGATTCCAAGGGATGTCGTAGTTGATCATCAGCCAGCAGAATTGCAGGTTGATGCCTTCGCCCGCCGCTTCGGTAGCCACCATAACCTGGGCGCCACCACGGTCGCGGAAGATGCGCTCGGCGTGAAGACGGGTACCTGGCGTGTCACGGTCGCCGATCTTCATACCGCCGTGAATCTGGGTGACGCTGAGCCCCCATTCGGTCAGCTTGCCAATAAGATAATCGAGGGTGTCCTTGTGCTCGGTGAAAACCAGCAGTTTCATCGACGGGTCTTTGAACACGCCTTGTTCAGTGATCACCTCACGGAGCTTGTTCAATTTGGTCTCGACCTCCCGTTGTTCGAGAAGGCGGGCCTGGTCGATGAGGCGCGTCAGGATGAGGATTTCCTCTTTCAACGCAGCCGGATCAACGGATGCAACGGCCTCCTCAAGCTGAGAGAGAATTTCCTGCTGTTCTTCCTCGGTCAGGTCTTCGTAGTCTTCTGGCAGCTTCTTGTTGATCTGTTCCTGGCGGTAGGCCTGGGGATCCTCCAGGATCTTTTTTCGTTTATCACGCATGCGTTCCAGGCTTCGACGTGCTGCGTATATGCTGGAAGCCATTCGGCGCTGCAACATGGCCATTGTAAATCCGATGATGCGGCCCGTAGTGGCGTTCACGGCCTGGGCCTTGATGGATTGGTCTTCAACATAGCGGGTCAGCGCGTCGTAGAAGTCCCACTCCTCATTGTCCAATTGGAACGGCACGGTGTTGACGTTACGTTTGGTGAAGAGCTTCTTGACCTTGCCAGTGTCGGGCTCGGGGAATGTGACAAGCGCTTCTTTCGTGCGGCGGAGGTAAAAGGGTGCAGAGTTGCGCTCCATGGCCTCTTCCAGGCTCTTGATATCGCCGTACACGTCCGCGTCGAGTAACCGCAGGAACATGCAGAAGTGTTGGGGGTCGCCCTTGTGAGGGGTGGCCGTCATGAGCAGATAGTGGTCTGTCATTCCCGAGAGTGCCTCGCCGAGTTCGTAGGCGAGCGTCTTGTGGTCCGGACGGGAAGCGCTCATCTTGTGCGCCTCATCCACGATGACCAGGTCCCAATGGCTGCGAAGTAGGCTTTCACGCGCATCCTCGATGCGAGAGACCCACGAAACCGACGTGATGACCTGATTCTTGTCCTGCCACGGGTTGATGCCGTAGTTGGCCCGTAGGACCTCCCCACGTACAATTTCGAACTTCTCGCGGAATTTGTCCGCCATCTCGCGCTGCCACTGGAAGGTGAGATTCGCGGGCGTCACGATGATCGCCCGCTTCACGAGACCGCGGATCTTGAGCTCTTTCAGCAGTAGGCCGGCCATAATCGTCTTGCCGGCCCCCGGGTCGTCGGCCAGGAGAAAGCGGATGCGCGGGAGTTTGACGAAGTAGTCGTAGACGGCCTCCAGCTGATGCGGTAGCGGATCGACGCGGGCAATGGACAGAGAAAAATACGGATCGTATTCGTAGGCCAGCGCCAGACGAAGGGCTTCGACGCCCAGCCTGAAATGCATCGGATCGCCATCGAATGGTGGCTGCTCAGCGCTCACGTCCAAGGTCTCAAGCTGATCGGCATCCAGAATTGGCTCGTAGACCCGCCCGGAGTCGAGCCCCTTACCGACGAGCTTAACAGCCTCGCCAAGAGGCACACAGACGATAACCTGCACCGGCTCCGGAAACAGTCTGCCGCGTACAATCGAACCTTGTTTTGGCGATTTCTCTCTCACTCGTTCCCCCCTGCCGGTTTTAAATCGGAGACCCCTTCACGCATTCGTCAACGGCATCCTTCTGAAGTCGAGTACAGTGGTCAGTGGATAGCCGGGCTATGAAATATTTTTTACTTGCCGATCTTTAATAACATATTATTTTCTCTCAATAATCTCACGATGCCATTTTATTTGATCAAAGGTTAGTTTCTTCCGAATCCTCTTGTTGCACCATAGAAGAAAAGCCAACGGAACCAAAAAGCCCATAGTTATTACAATGTAGATAGCAGCTTCCATTAGAAAATGATCAATACCCATTAGAACTCCGTGAACACAGCTCAAATGATCTGACAATATTGATTTATTTTTCGCAGTTAAAATCCAATAGAAAATGCCAGTCGAGAGAAAAACACTTGAGAATAAAAGATAAGATTTCAGAAAATACGTATCTATTCTTTCAGTAGATCTTCGATCAATAGTCCAGACAGGATAAAGCCATAAAAATCGTTTATTTGTGATTTGTAACGCGAAAGTGCAGAGTACGAGGGCGAAAGATAGAAAGATATAACTATTTACAATCTGTTTGAGTATCAACCCTGTGGTGATCGTTAGTATGGCCAGCTGGATCGTAATTGCATGCCATTTTTGTGGTTCCAGCCTATCCAACATTTCTCATCAATTCATATCGATATGAATAACCGGTTTATAAAGACACGCAGCGGATTTACAAACCCGTGTTTATTCAGTGGTTAATTTATGACCTGCTGTCAGACCTTTGATCCTCTTCTCAACTGCCTCCTTTAGCCCTCTAATATTCTTGAAAAAGAGAACAGGATAATCTTTCAAGTCAAACTCCAGCTTAGTTCCTTCTCGAGCAATGTAAATTGGTATTTTCCCCAAAGCGTGGGCATATCCAGCTTCAAAAAATACATTTGGTCGAGAGTACGTCAGATCGACAATTACGTGTTCCGCCTTTTGGATGGATTCAAGAATTCTATCGGTAATTCTTTCATTTGTTTCAGGTTCATCGATTCTCTCAGCACGGATGCCGCACTGCAGGGCTGCCTCTTTCAAGGCGTCAAGTACGTCAACAAGAGTATGATCCTCGGGATCCATTGGCATAGCAATGAAGGCATATCCAGGCTCAGAACAAAGGTGTTGGACCCTGCGGGATGTCCCAGAAGAAGCAGACTTAAGAAGGGGGGAATCGAATAACGCAAGCGCCCCTGCAAGCAGTTGCTGTATCTGGTGCACAAGAATTGACCTGCTATGATAGCTCTGCGATGCTTTTTTCTTTTCTGTGTAATCCACAAATAGATCTGCAAATAATGGGGAGTGTTGGGACAACTGAGTCAGAATTGCACGCGCTTCAATCTCCCATGTAACCATAGCATCGGAATCGAGATTCTCGTCAGTGACGGTGCCATACATACCAACGCCTTGGCGCACACGGGCAATTGAAGGAGCTACGGTACTCGCCTCATTAATCAACCTTTTCAATGCATCTTTGTACTCTTCGACCTCCACTGTCTTCCTCCTAAAACTAACGTTGTGGTTCAACCGCAGGAACCAGCGAACGAAGGCCGCTGGTGACTGGCGGCTGCAACCACGGGTTAGGCCCCGCGCTCCGGTGTGCCACCACCAGTTGCCTGGTTATTTTGGGCAGAAGGGTCGGCCTTAAGGGGGACGAGGAAGAACTCCGGCTCAGCTAGCTTCAACAGCGGGAAACCTGGAATCGCGAATCCAAAGGGATTCTCCCTAAGCCAGCCGATTAGCGCGATAAGAACGTCAACACCGTCGATCGCTTCAGTAGGAGTGAGACGGCGAGAACCATGCATGATCTTATTGCGCAGGGTGTTGACTTTGACGACGCGATCGTAAAGGTCCTTCCGGGATTCCTCCAAGCTGGCCCATCCACACAGCTTCGCGAGATTGCATAGATAGATTTTGAGTCGCTCTTCCTTGATCGCTCTTAGCAACCCAGTCTGCTGATCGGGAGAGAGGCCTCGCTGCGTCATTCCTGCCTTGATCACCTCTTGGGTCAGATCATCGACCAGAGAGAACATGTTGACGAAGGACTCTGTGTGGAAACCAAGGTTGATCAGATCCAGCGAGCTCATCACCCGTCTGATGACTGGGGGGACCGGGTTTGCGGCTGGCCCATTCGAAACGATCAGGTTTGATAGGAACCCTGCCATCATGGCTGCGGCGTTCCGGTCAAACGTGAAAGCCGGGCTGAGCCAACCAACAAGAGTCTCGCCTGCGCCCTGAGCGAAGAACGCTTTGACATCCGTGGTCCCGATCTGACGCGTAAACGATGACATCTTGCCGACAACGTCGCATGCTTTCGTCCATATCGCGACTTCACTGATCGCGGCGAGACTTTGCTCGAACACTGTTCGGACGTTTGTCTTCGCAGTGAGGTCCAAGTCTCCACGGTCCCGATGCGTTACGGTAAACACGGTGCAGTCCGAAGTGTCAATCTTCACCCCCCTCTTCGGATCCTCGATGTGGTTTGGGAAGGCGTGCGCCACCAGGCATTCAACAGAGGGGTTGTCCAGTCGTATCGGCAGTATTCCAGGTGTGAGTTGAACCCGGCCAATTACAGCGACGTTTGCTACGAGGTCTGGCATCCACACTCCTGCGTGGCCTAACATTGATTATCAGGCCGATTTTCCCTAATAATGCGAATATTGGGCAAATTCCCTCTGATTATTTTCTGTATAAAAAGGCATGAAAAGCCTAAAGGATAGATGATTATCTGCATAAAATAAAAGGCAATGTCAAGAGATTAAAGAATTTAGTGCTTGTGAGCTGGTATTTCAAATTATTAAGAACTTTTGACCTGGTTCCAAGACGAGAGATGTTTTTGCTTGGTGCGAAATTATACAGCATCTTTGGGGATCTCGATGCCCCCAGGTGCCCCAAGCCCCCCCTACCACATAGTGAAATAGGATCTGCCTCCCAAGTTGCTACCAAATTGAACCCATGACGAACTAAAAGACCAAACAGCAAATATCCCGGGATTTCTTTGATCAGTCAAGTGATCGGTCAAAAGGCTTGCGGGTCCTTCCCGGAGGCCATCTTAAACGGTTTGCGGAGGGCAAGCCTTGTTTCTGCCTTTCGGATCAAATTTTCGGAATGTAACAAATTTTTTTGGAAAACCTTGAAAATTATATATCCATCTGATATAATTATGATAATTTAAAAATTACAAGCTGCGAAGCCATGCATAACCGACAACTTTTACAATTCAGCTGTTATGGCGTAGCGATTCCTGCTTCCGTGAGGTTGGAGGCGGTCTATTTGAGTGCCCGAACAAATCCCTGTATTTTATTTCGGTGCTACCGAATGTCTGCCGCAAAGATATAAAGCAAGGACCCGACTTTCAATTTAAAAGATTAAAATGAACACTTCCGGATACAAGTCGATATCGGATCTGTTCCGGGATCTGGCCAAGAATTTCAGGGACGATCGGAGTTTGACTCCAATTGAAGTTGGTACTCATTTGGCATTGGCATCCGGTTTCCACAGGATTTCCGCCGGTATTAATATTACCACGGCTTTTGTGTGCTGGTGGCGGTCGGATGCCGAAAACCGAATCGTCTGGAGGGTTAAGCCTGAAACATCAGGATATATTCAACAGGTGGGCCTTTATTTTATTCCAAAGCACCCGCCGGCATCATGGTCAGGGGATTGCATTATAATTGAATCAACGGACAAGAGGACTCCGGTTTTTGGGGATGTCTTCAGCATGGCGACCTATCAGGTCAAGACCGAAACACGGGATGAAAATCGATACTATTTTGTTTTAATGGCGCTTGATGGTGCAGTGTGGGTAACATCCATCCGGGCGGATTTGCAGCGGACCGATGACATTGAAATCGGAGATATGCCATTTCTCTGGGAAGGTAAAGACCGTGGATCTGATGTGATCCAGCAACGGACAATTGCAGCGGCAAGGTTTTGTTTTGCGTTTTCTTACTATGCAATTGATCCGAATCGGGTGGACATCCGTGACATGGGGGGTCCGGTCCTGCGGGGTGACTCCGGGAAACCGGTCAAACGGCACGGCCGGACCATCCACATGTGGCGGTATTTGGATTTGTCGATTCGGTCCGCAGGATCATACCAGGAAGGGATTAAAAGATCACTGGGGCCTTTGAACAAAGACAACCTGACTCTATCCCCGGTTCTTGTTTCGCCCTACATCCGCCGTGTTGGGGAAAAGATCGTCATCGTGGATGAACATCATTCCCATCGATGGAAACGGGAAACAGTGGGAATTAAAAAGACCGTATGAGGGATACCATGGGCTATAGAGCGCCCGCCAGTTTTGGAGGAAATTAACGGGCAGAATAAAACACGGGGGGACTTTATGAAAATCGATTTTTACACAAAAGTGATATTGACCATCATCGCTGTCGCTTTGGTAGTGATCGCTGCTCGGTTGACGCCGTCAGTTGAGGCGGCACGGAACGAGCCGATCCCGGTCAATATCGTACAGGTAGATGGCAGAAACGTTTTCAGATCGTTACCGGTGACGATTGTGCCGAAATAAGGAGGTCTCATGGGCACTGTCCGTAAAATCATCAAGAAAGACGGCAAAGCAAGCTGGGAAATCGATTATTATGATCCTCTTGGAAAACGGATTCGTGTGCGGTTCCAAAAGAAAAAGGAAGCCGATGATGAGCTTTCCAAACGGATGGCCTTGATAGCGGAAAATCGCTATCTCGACGTTAAAAAGGAATCGAGGATTTTCGATTTCACGACTTGCGGCATACATTTGCAAGCCACTTAATCATGCGGGGCGGAACATTAAAGGACGTTCAAGAGCTTTTGGGGCATAAAAGCATGACCATGACCCTGCGATATGCCCATCTTTCTCAAGAACATAAAAAGGCGGCGGTTAATTTGTTAACTGGACTAATCCACCCAGACGGTAAAGCAAAGTCATGACCTCCGGCAAAGCCGGAGGCTTGAATTCATGAACCGCTCAAAGCGGATTGGTTTAGGTGCCACCTAAAGGTGGCGCGCTTATTCAAACATGTGGAGCTGATCTATTCTCCGATCCTCTTTTTCCTGCTTCTTGATGTACTCCCGGATCGCTTTTTCGTCCCGACCCACTGTGGATACAAAATAGCCCCGGGCCCAAAAATGCTGCCCTGTAAAATTCTTGCGTCGACCCACATACGTCCTCGCGATATGGATGGCGCTCTTTCCCTTGATAAACCCGATCACCTGAGCCACCGAGTACTTCGGGGGAATCGAAAGCAACATATGCACGTGATCCGACATGAGATGCCCTTCCTCCACACGGCTTTCCTTCTGACCCGCCAACTCCCGAAATATCGGACCAAGGTGCTTGCGTAATTCCGTATAGATACTCTTTTTCCGATACTTGGGTATCCATATCGTGTGATACTTGCAATTCCCATACCGAATGACTTAAACTCCGATAATCGTCCATTGGGGTTCTCCCTTTCTCTGAACTTTGAGCGGTTCAAGCGAGGGAGATTCCCCAATATTCCCGGAAATGTCAAACCCCGTGAGTCCCCCGGCAAAGCCGGGGGTTTACCCATTATTATTAGGCGTCAATATAACAACTAAACTTATACTATAAATATACATATAATATATAGCATTATTTAATATTATTTTTTAACTCAATAGCCTGGATTCCCACGGAGTCCAGTTTTCCTAACATCGAGGGCAATAAATCAACGTCTTCAATTGTATTCAAGCCCGATAAATGTTAATCATATTATTAACCTATAAGATATCGACCAATATATTAAAACGATGTCAACCCATTAAAAAACGATATATTGTGGCCCTATCAGCCTAAAAACACACTATATCCGAACTATTTTGTCGATGATGCATTTTTTCCTTTACAAAGGAGATTGATTGTGACATATTGGCCATATGTTAATAAATTCACCAGAACGGCTAACGGAATGGTGTCGGTTCTTCCTGGAACCGGCAAACGCCACCCATCGGCAATATGAAGCCTTGAGAGCCTACTTTGTCGAAGGGGTCAGCAGTCAGGAAGCCGCCAAGCGATTCGGCTATACCGAGGGCAGCTTTCGTGTTCTGGTTCACCAGTTCCGGCAATACCCGGACCGGCAGTTCTTTCTGCCGCCGTCCAAGGGGCCCCACATGGCCCCAAAAAAGAATAAGGTCCGTCATCACGTGATCGCTTTGCGGAAACAGAATCTGTCGATTTACGACATCCGCGAGGTCCTTGCAACCAAGGGCCATCAGGTAAGCCCTGTCAGCGTGGCCAAGATCCTGAAAGAAGAGGGATTCGCCAGGCTCCCGAGAAGGAATGACGACGAACGCCCTCCCGCTGTCCGACCCATTGCAGGGGCGGTCGCGGATGTCAGACAGCTTGATTTACAGCCCCGGCGGATACACACCAAATTTGGAGGTCTCTTCTTATTCATGCCTTTTCTGGCAGCCGTCCCTTTTGATCAAATCCTTGATGAAACCGGATTCCCGGGATCAAAAATGATCCCTGCGGGACACGCCATGCGTTCCCTTCTGGCCTTGAAACTTTTCGGCTCGGCCCGTCACAGCAATGTCATGAGTTACGTCCTGGATGAAGGCTTGGCCCTGTTTGCCGGTTTGAACGTCATTCCCAAACGGGCTTTCCACACCGAGTACAGTTGCCGGGTGGATCCCCGATCCTATCCCCGGCTGATGCAACGCTGGTTTGATGCCATGGCCCATCTGGGCCTCGAGCAAGGCACCTCTTTTGACCTGGACTTCCATACCATCCCTTTTCATGGCGAAAACGCCTTGATCGAGAAGCATTATGTCTCCAAGCGGAGCAGAAAACAAAAAGGGATCCTGGCTTTCGTGGCGCAAGACGCCTCGACCCGAGTCTTTTGCTACGGCAACGCCGATGTCCGAAAAGACGACCAAAACGACGAGATCCTCCACTTCGTGGATTATTGGAAAACACGCACCGGCCAACTCCCCCGGGAACTCATCTTTGACTCAAAACTGACCACTTATGCCAAATTGAATATATTGAACCAACAGGGGGTCGATTTCATGACCCTGAGGCGGCGATCCAGACAAATGCTTCAGCAGGTCCACCGAGAGCCCGTATCCGCATGGAGGCGCATCGAATTGGAGGGCGTATCCCGCATCTATAAAACCCCCAGGATTCTGGATATGAAAATCATGCTCAAGGATTATGAGGGGCCTATCCGTCAACTGGTGATTGCCGACCTCGGTCATGAAGAGCCCACCTTTTTATTGACCAATCAAATGAATCGATCGGCCCGTAAATTAATCCAGCGGTATGCCCAGCGCATGGTGATTGAAAACAATATCGCCGACGGCATCGATTTTTTCCATATGGACGCGCTGTCTTCCACGGTGGCCATGAAAGTGAACCTCGATTTGCAGCTCACGCTCATGGCCAGCAGCCTCTACCGCTTACTTGGTGCCAAACTCGGCAACAGATACCAAAAGGCCAAATCGCGTCATCTGTTAAGAAACTTCATCGATGCCACCGCCACGCTGATCATCACACAAAACGACATTTTGGTCCAGTTCCAGAAAAGAGCGTGTAATCCGTTCTTGATCGCTGCAGATTACCAAAATGTCGATACCTCCATACCCTGGCTCGGCGGAAAAAGGCTCCAGTTCGTCTTTGGCTGAAGCTCCGTGGTGTTAAGTCAAAAAACTAACATGGGAATCCAGGATAGGCATAGTAACTAATTAAAGCAGGGCATCTGGTTTCGTCGGAAAGGGGCTTGATGCTGTATCGGGTATTTAAACAGGTTGAAAATCAAAAATATTTACGTTATAAAATTATTGATTCCATCTTGGAGTTGCTTCTAATCGAAATTCCTTGACAAAATTGTAAAAAATCATTATTATTTTCTTGGTTTTCAGCGATTTTAAAGTTTAAATACCGAGTAGGGGATGCAATCCCGCTCCGCATTCATCCCAGCCATTTATGGCGGGGTATTCTGCGGACAATTTCATAATGTTTTTTAAAAAAAAGGTTGACATGGCTTGACAAAAATGCTTGAAAGACGAATCTTTGATTGTGTGTCCGCACTGGGAATTTATCTATTTGGAACTATTTAACCAGAATCAGGGCACTCTCAAAAAGGAGGAGGAAAAGGAGGCAACCAAAGGAGGATCAAAATGTACGAAAAAGGAAACACCATTTAGTTTTCCTCTAATTTCCCCTAAAAGCCGACTATTAATAGTCGGCTTTTTTCTTATTATTCTTTAGGAACTTCAATCCAGTCAATTTTAAATACAATTCCCGGTAATACCCACCCTTTTAAGTTAATATTAATGTGGTTATCATTTTTCTGTTTAACCTCAAAATCTTGAGAATCAACTAGTTTTGACCTGATTTGTTTTGGCAGACCACGATATGCAATCTCCTTTGAAATAAATCTATCTTTTCTAAAGGCATAATTATGCGGAAGTTGAAAATCTACCTCAACACCATAAACCGGAGTAGAAACTTGCATTGTATATATTTTATCATTAATAGAATTTATTGATTTTTCTTCAAAAGATATTTTTGTAAATTCCCTCTGTAAAATCAGGGTCTTTCTAAAACGAAGATTAATCCAATCTCCTTCTTTCCAACAGAAAAATCCGTCGTCAAAAGTATCCTCTTTAAATTGGATACTACTCTTTGGATCAATATAGTTTCCCTCTATACGGACAGAAAACGTTAATGCATCATTCCACTCTTCTAAAGCTACACCTGGAGCGTAAGAGTTAATTGCATAAAGAACGGGAAAGACACTTGTAGTAGTATGTAACCCATAAGTTACATGGTGAATTATATACTCAGTTTCTTCATACCAAGCAACGACTCTTGGGCTAGGAATAGTTTCTGGAAGAGCATTTATATTTGAAATCTGAATTTTTTTCTTAACATTGGATTGATGAGGTTCGCAACAAAATGTATCTAATAAATGGGATTTGACATAATTATATAGGCTTCGGGGATCGGCGCTATGAATACCATATATTTTTGAGCAAGCATGATTTAAATATTCAATATAATCATCTCTGCTTTTGCACTCGTGAATGGTTAGAGGGCCTCCTCTTTGCTTAATATATTTATCAATATTATTAGAAATATCAATGGCTTTTTCGCTTATTTTTGAAAGATTTGTGTCGATGGTTTCGATAGATCTATCAAAAGGTTTAGATAAAATATTTTCCCATGCGAAAAGCAGGTAGCGTCGTAAAAGCAGAAAAAATGCGCCAACTCCGATTGCCATAAAAGACAATCCTTTAATTAAAACTTCTAACCCATTAATAATGGATATATATTTAGGGATGTTTATCTTGACCAGATGGCTAACCAAATAGAACAGCAAATAAAGAGCGAGGCCTAACCCCATAGAAAACATTGAGTAAGTTGTGATACCCCAAATGCTTTTGTGATTTTTTTCTTTAACCATGGTTACGCATCCCCTATTATAAAAATGTCAATTTACGAGACAGGCTTATAAACCCCAGCGTCACCATTGAGAGGGTGTAAAGAAACGAGCATCTGAAATTTTCGATCTTAGGGTATATAGGCAATCACAAAGATGGGTAAAATCCATTTAACAATCGTCAGGATTACGTTTTAAGGAAATCTCATGGTCAGTTTTTGGTCAGTTTTTTGAAAAGCGGAAAATATAGGGGTCTGTAACTTATTGTTTTTATTGGTGGGCCGTGAAGGAATCGAACCTTCAACCTCCTGATTAAGAGTCAGTTGCTCTGCCTAGTTGAGCTAACGGCCCGGATGCATTGTGGATGACAGGTTTCGATACTCCATGTACCGGTTTTTGTCAACCCCATGTTGAATAAAAAACATGGCGAAGAAAGTTTAACATGCTTGATTTTTTACAAAAAAGGTATTTTCTGCGATTGGTATAGATATCACTGCCGGTGAATTCAAGCATCGCGCGTGTTTTCGCCATGTTTTTTACCCTCCGGGAAAGTCGGAAGACTGCAGATCCTGCGTTGCAAAGGGTTCGCAGTAGACAACTACGGCTTCACCCTTTGCGCCTTGGCTCTGAAGCCTTCCGACTTTTGCAACATCGGGGTCTACCGAATTTGCGGATTTCCGCCCTTTTTTCCGGATCCGCAGGCCCTTTTCGGGCCCCATTTCCGCCCGGGATCCCCGGATTCTCCGTTGCTTTCCGGCTTTGAGCCTTGCCATGTCCGCGTTTCTGGAATAATAGGAGCCCATGTGGTTCGATCCCAAAAAACGCCGGCAGGCCGCGGATCCTTCCGACAGTCCCGTCACCTGTTTCGGCTACCAGCCCGTTTCCCTGGACGAAAAGGCCCGGCATGTCTACCGGCATTTCGAGTCCATCGCCCAAAAATACGACTTCATGAACACGCTGTTGTCTTTCGGCATCCATTATCCCTGGAAGCGCCTGGCGGTCCGGATGCTGGGGCTGAAAAAGGGGGACCGGATCGTGGACGTCTGCGCCGGCACGGGAGACCTGGCCCTCATGGCGGCGGGGCGTGTCGGCGGCAGCGGGTTCATCGTCCTTTACGACATCAACCGGGCCATGATGGAAGCCGGCCGGCACAAAACGGCCCGCTGCGGTACAGCTGCGCAAACGGCCTTTGTCCAGGGGAACGCCGAGCGGATGGCGTTTCCGGACGCCGCCTTCGATGCGGCCATGGTGGGATTCGGGATTCGGAACCTGACCCGACCCCGGGTCGGCTTTTCGGAAATCCACCGGGTCCTCAAGCCCGGAGGGGCCATGGTGTGCCTGGAGTTTTCAAAACCCACCTCCCCGGTGTTTCGGGGGCTTTACGATTTTTATTCCTTCCGGATCATGCCGCTTTTGGGCCAGCTTTTGGCGGGATCCCGTAAAGCGTATACCCATCTTCCCGAATCCATCCGGACATGGCCTTTGCCCGACGAGCTTTCCGAGATGCTTTCGGCGATTGGCTTTAAAGATGTCTCCTACCGCCGCCTGACCAATGGGATCGCCGTGATCCACCGGGCCGTCAAAGGGGCATGCCGTCCACCGGGAGGTGCCTTGTGATCCTGAATTGGGCCGAACGATTAGTGGTGAACAACCCGTTGCGGATGGCCATGCAGCGCCTGGAAATGGTTTGGTTCCTGCAGGCGACGGACCTTCCCCCCAACCCCCGCATCCTGGAGATCGGGTGCGGCCGGGGGGCCGGCGCCCGGATTTTGCTGAGAAAAATGCATCCCCGGCGCATCGAGGCCCTGGATCTTGACCCGGTCATGGTGCGCACCGCCGCCGGTTTTCTCACATCGAAAGAACGCGAGCGGATATCCCTCCTGGCCGGGGACAGCACCCGCCTGCCCTTCCACAGCGCTTCCTTTGACGTGGTCTTCGGCTTCGGATTTTTGCACCACGTGCCGGACTGGGAATCCGCCGTACAAGAAGTGTCCCGGGTCCTCAAACCCGGGGGGCGGTACTACATGGAAGAGCTGTACCCGCCGTTGTACCTGAATGCCGTCACCCGCCGGGTGCTTTTACACCCCACCCAAAACCGGTTCCACGGCCGGGACCTGAAAGCCGCACTTGCCGGGACCGGGCTTTTCCTGCACGCCTTTCTCGAGTCGCGCTTTCTGGGAATCCTGGGCGTGGCCGTCAGATGATCAGGTTCACCGCCGCCACGGCCAGGAGCGCGAGGGGATAATAGCTGGCGGCATTGAAAAGATGCATGGCGTCTTTGTCCTGCCGGTTTTTCCTAAGGCGCACCGCCGGCCAGATGAGGAGGATGCCCCCCAGGGCGGCGATCAAAAGATACATCGGGAAGATGAAATCGGCCGGGGAGGCGGCGAACATCAGGAGGGTTAAAAAAACGGCCGCGCCCACCGAAACCAGGATCATGCGGCCGGATTTTTCCGGGCCGAAGGCGATGGGCACGGTCTTGGCGCCGAGGCGCCGGTCTTGTTCCACGTCGGTCCAGTCGTTGGGGATGTTCTGGCCGCCGATTTCCCAGAAAAAGACGAGCAAAAAGACCAGGGCCAGGAAAAGCCAGGACGGCTCCGGGTCCACGGCAAAGACGGCGGCCAGGGGACCGGCGGTCTTGACGAGTCCGTTGATCAGCGCCCGGTAGGGCGTGATGCGCCACAGGAGGCAATACAGGATTTCCAAGAGGCACGCGGCGAAAAAGATCAGCAAACACACGGGATTCAGCGCCCAGGCCCCCAGCAGCGCCGCCGCCCCCCATCCGCCGGTCCACAAGAGCCCTTCTTTCAGGCTCAACAGGCCCTGGGCCAGGGGATGGCGGACCATGACGGCGTCCAGGTCCCGTTGCCTTGACGCCGTATCTTCGGCATGCCTCTTTTCCCGGTCGCTCCGGTAGTCCACCAGGTCGTTGAGGGCATACACGGCGGTGTAGCCTGCAAAGGCGGTGACCAGTCCCAGAAGGGTCACCCAAAAAGAAGGGAAGGTGCCCAGGACCAGCAGGGCCGCCAGGGCCGGAGACGCCATGTCGACAAGCCCGTGGGGGGTCCGGGAAAGGGCGAAAAAGAGCCTGGCGCGGTCCCAGTTCCAGCGTCGCGGGAGTACTCTTTCCGGGGTGTTCAATCCGGCTCCTTGTCATTGAGAAGCCGATTCAGTTCCGCTTCCGGTAAAAGGCCGGCTTCCATTGCCGTTTCCCGGACGGTTTTCCCGGAATCATGGGCGGCCTTGGCCAGGGCGGCCGCCCGGTCGTAACCGATGCGGGGGACCAAAAGGGTGGCCAGGGCCAGGCTTTTTTCGATGTTGGCGCTGCAGACATCCGCGTTGGCCGTGATGCCGTCGATGCATTTTTCGGCAAAGACCCGGGAGGCTGCGGCCATAAGGGAAATGGATTCGATAAGGTTGTCCGCGATGACCGGCAGGGCGAGGTTCAGTTCCAGGACACCGCCGGTCCCTCCCAGCGTCACGACGGTGTCGTTTCCGATGACCTGCATGGCCGCCTGGATGACGGACTCGCACAGGACCGGGTTCACCTTCCCGGGCATGATCGATGATCCCGGCTGCAGGGCGGGAAGGTTGATTTCCCCGAGACCGCACCGGGGGCCGGACGCCATCCACCGGATGTCGTTGGCGATCTTCATGAGGCTGACGGCCGCAACCTTGAGCGCGCCGCTGGTTTCCACCGCCGCATCCTGGGCCCCCTGGGCTTCGAAATGATCCGTTGCCTCAACAAAGGGCAATCCCGTTTCCGCCCGGATCCGGGCGATCACGTCCGCTGCAAAGCGGGGATGGGCGTTGGCGCCGGTGCCCACGGCGGTGCCGCCCAGGGCCAGCTCGTAAAGATTCGTCAACGCGCCCTGGACGCGGCCGATTCCCAGTTCCACCTGGCGGGCGTACCCGGAAAATTCCTGTCCCAGGGTGACGGGAAGCGCGTCCTGGAGATGGGTGCGCCCGATCTTTTTGATCCCGGCAAAGGCACGGGCTTTTTCGGCAAGGGCGTCGTGCAGCCGCCGGAGGCCGGGGACCAGGCGGTCCCGGATCGCCAGGGCCGCGGCCACGTGGAGGGCCGACGGGATGAGATCGTTGCTGGACTGCCCCAGGTTGACATGGTCGTTGGGGTGTACCGGCGACCGTCCCCCTTTTTTCCCGGTCAGGATTTCGTTGGCCCGGGAGGCCAGCACCTCGTTCATGTTCATGTTGGTGGAGGTGCCGGATCCCGTCTGAAAGACATCCACCACGAACTGATCGTCGAACCGGTTCTCGCGCACTTCTGTTGCGGCCCGGATGACGGCGTCGGCGACGGCGTCGTCCAGGAGCCCCAGGTCACGGTTCACCGCGGCGGCGTGGACCTTGATCAGGGCAAGGGCGTGGATCAATTCCCGGGGGAGCGTCCGGCCGCTGACGGGAAAATTGTCTTTGGCGCGCCGGGTCTGGGGCCCGTAGTAAGCGCTTTCCGGGATTTTCACCTCGCCCATGCTGTCGGATTCGATCCGAAACGGCATCTGCTTCCTCCTTAAAGCAAGAAATCGACGGGCCGATCACCGGTGACGGCTTCGTAAAAAGTCCAATTCCTGCGTTGCGCTTCATCTCGTTGTCGCTGCGGCGTACGCCAAGTACGCCTCGCGACACGAAATTCGCGCGCCTTGAACTTGAACTTTTTACTTTGCCGTGTTCGCTGGCGACTTTTTACGATTTCATCACCGGTGTATTGTTACAAAAGATGGGGGGAAAAGACAAACAAAAACGGGAAGGCCCGGCATTGACGGGGTAAATGCCGGACCCTGTCGAAGGAAAGTGTCATGATATGAAAATCAAAACGCCGTCCTTGACAGTCTTTTTAAAGGCTATTATAGTAGCCTTATTGTAGTTTATATGGACCTATAATAATCGATACACCAAAGGAATCCGCGATGAAAGTGGTCAACACGGTTGAATTGAAAAACCAGTCCAACAAGCTGCTCAAAGAGGTGATGAACGGAACGCCGGTCATTATCACCTTCCGGGGCAAACCCGCTGCTTCCCTTCTCCCCCTGGACGAAGAGGATCTGGAAGACTTCGTCATTCAACACAGCCCGAAAATCAAAAAGATGATTCAAGCAGCAAGGAAAGATATCGATTCCGGCAAAACGGTTTCTTTTGATGCTTATCTGAAATCCCTTTGATCTTGGCATGAATGCATACAGGATCCTCCTGACGGAACACGCGATTGACGATCTGCGAAAGCTCCCTGGCGATGAAAGAAACCGGATCCATTCCCATATTCATTCCCTGGGGTCTTCTCCTTTTCCTTCCGGGAAGCGGATCAAACGTTTGAAAGGCTTCAACCCCCCTCTTTTTCGTTTACGGGCCGGTAATTACAGGATCATTTATCAAATCGAAGAAGAAACCGTAACCGTTCTGCGAGTGCTCGATCGGAAGCTGTTGGCCCGCATAGTAAAAAACCTCGCACCCTGACCCTTATGCCGCCCGTCAGATCCCGGCGGCTTTCTGGTCTGGCCGGTGACTCTGGTATTTTCCGGAGTTCTGCGGCGGATGCCTGTCCAGCCGGATGACTTTTTTGGATATGCGGGTTCAGTCGGTTTTGAAAAGATCCGTGGAAAGGTACCGCTCGCCCGTGCTGGCGAGGATGGTGACGATCCGCTTTCCGGCCGATTCGGGACGCCGCGCCACTTCCAGGGCGGCCCAGACCGCCGCACCCGAAGAGATGCCGCACAGGAGTCCTTCTTTTTCCGCTGTTTCCCGGGCGGTGGCAAAGGCGTCTTCGTTGGTGACGGTGACCACGTCATCGATGACGGATCGGTCCAGGACATCGGGGACGAACCCGGCGCCGATCCCCTGGATCTTGTGGGGACCGGGTTTCCCGCCCGACAGGATCGGGGAGGCCGCCGGTTCCACGGCAATGGCCAGAAAAGACGGTTTCCGGGGCTTGATGACCTGGGCGACGCCGGTGATGGTCCCGCCCGTGCCCACGCCGGCCACCAGGATATCCACGGTCCCTTCCGTGTCGTGCCAGATCTCTTCCGCCGTGGTTTCCCGGTGGACCTGGGGATTGGCCGGATTCGCGAATTGATCCGGAAGATACGCCCCCTTCGTGGCGACGACGATCTCCCGGGCCTTCTCGATGGCCCCTTTCATGCCCATGGGTCCCGGCGTGAGGACCAGTTCGGCCCCCAGGTGCTTGAGGAGTTTCCGCCGTTCCATGCTCATGGTCTCGGGCATGGTCAGGCAGAGCCGGTACCCTTTGGCCGCGCACACGAAGGCCAGGGCGATGCCCGTGTTGCCGCTGGTGGGCTCCACGATCAGGGTATCGGGGCGGATCCGGCCTTCCTTTTCTGCGGCTTCGATCATGGATACGGCGATCCGGTCCTTCACGCTGCTTAAGGGATTGAAGAATTCCAGCTTGGCGATGATTTCGGCATCCACGCCGTCGGCGATACGATTGAGACGAACCATGGGGGTGCATCCCATGGTCTTTTCGATGCTGTTAAAGACTCTCATGATTCGCTCCTTTTATTTGGCGACACCCGACAAGGCGGCGACGCGGTTTTCGGCATTGTCCGATTTGTAGATGAGCCGGGGTTCTTCCAAGAGGACCTTGGTGTCCGGCGGTACCGACCGGGTGATCCAGACGTTCCCGCCGATGACCGACCGTGCGCCGATCACGGTATCGCCTCCCAGGATGGTGGCGCCGGAGTAGATGATGACGTCGTCCTCGATGGTGGGGTGCCGCTTCTGCCCGCGGAGCCGGTTCCCCGCGTCTTTGGGAAGGGACAAGGCCCCCAGGGTGACCCCCTGGTAGATCCGGACGCGGTCCCCGATTTGCGTGGTTTCACCGATGACCACGCCGGTGCCGTGATCGATGACGAACTCTTCGCCGATGTGGGCCCCCGGGTGGATGTCAATTCCGGTTTGGGAATGGGCGTACTCGGTCATGATCCGGGGAAGGAGGGGGACCCCGGCCTCGAAGAGGACATGGGCGATCCGGTACACCATGGTGGCGAAGATGCCGGGATAAGAAAAGATGATCTCGTCGTGGCTCTTGGACGCCGGATCCCCTTCGTAGGTGGCCCGCACATCCGTGGCCAGGACTTTGCGGATTCCGGGAACGGCCTCCAGCACCCCCACGGCGATCTGGTGCCCCTGTTCCGCGCATTCGGTGCAGGGCATGTCGTACCGGATGCACTCATGGCGCACGCTCCGGGTGATCTGCTCGGAGAGGACATCGAACAAGACGGAGACCGACTGGCCCATGTTGTATTTCAGGTTGGCCGGATCGAGACGCCCCCGGCTGAAGTACCCCGGGAAGAGGACCTCCTTCATCCGTTCGATGATCTCGATCACCGATTCCTTGGAAGGAATGGGTTCATAATCGATGTGGGTATAACACTGACCGTCCTGACAGCTGTCGATGATGTGCTCCGCGACTTCCGGAAGCCGTTTCCGGAAGTTGGAAAGTATCTCCATATCGATTCTGCAACTGGGTTCGTCGTAACCGGTCTTTGGATCCATCTGCACTTCTCCTCTTTAAAAGGGGTTTATGACCGCCTTTGTGATCGAAAAGCGCCCCCTCCCCTCCCCCTTAATGGAGAAGAGATTTTTGCGTTTTACGATTCCGTCAAATTTGATGGCTTCGTAAAAAGTGCCGAAGCCGTCATTCCGGACTTGATCCGGAATCCAGAAGTATTTGAAATTACTGGACCCCGGCTTTCGCCGGGGTGACGAAAATGGG
>Ga0068713_1001233_pt1 | contig 35827 bp, 32 predicted proteins | sample MTBAKSrepl2MetaG_FD_62223 | JGI IMG/M metagenome (GOLD analysis project Ga0068713, IMG submission 62223) | Enrichment culture microbial communities om Arthur Kill intertidal strait, New Jersey, USA, that are MTBE-degrading - MTBE-AKS2 (Arthur... | ecosystem: Environmental > Aquatic > Marine >... | reverse complement strand
AGATTTGACTACTGGGTGCGGAGCGCGTGGAAGCGTTCCGGGAGTTTTGCTTGAAAGTTGGAAGATGCGTGGTAGAATGTTTCACGTGGAACAGTGACGGACAAACCGTGTTTCACGAGAATTTCCGGGGTGCGGGCGGGCAGGGAGCCGCCGCTGTGATATACCCCAGCCATCACGCCACGGCGCCCCTGCCAGGGTTTGATCCGTGGGGATCGCAGGTGACCGTGCATGGGTCGGATTATCTGTATCGCCAATCAAAAAGGGGGGGTGGGAAAGACCACAACCTCGGTGAACCTCTCCGCATCCCTGGCCGCCGCCGAAAAACGCGTCCTCCTGGTGGACTGCGATCCCCAGGCCAATGCCACCAGCGGTTTGGGCTTTTCCAGAGATCGGATCGAACGACACCTGTACCACCTTTTCCTCAATGACGCGCAAGCCGCCGAGCTGGCGCGGAAATCACGACTCCCTTTTCTGGACATCCTTCCTTCCCATGCGGACCTTATCGGCGTCGAAGTGGAATTCATGTCCAGCCCCGGCCGGGAACTCCTGCTGAAAAACAAACTGGCCGCCGTCCAGGATGCCTACGAGTACATTCTCCTGGATTGTCCCCCCTCGTTAGGCCTCTTGACGGTGAATGCTCTCACGGCGGCCCACAGTGTCCTCATTCCCATCCAGTGCGAATACTATGCCCTCGAGGGGTTGAGCAGCCTGTTGCGTACGATCAAGACCGTGAAAAAGCGCTTCAATTCCCTTCTCGTCATCGAGGGCATCCTGATGACCATGTTCGATCCGAGAACCAACCTCTCCCACCAGATCGTCAAGGAAGTGTCCGCGCACTTTCCCGACAACCGGTTTAAAACCATCATTCCCCGAAATATCCGTCTGAGTGAAAGCCCCAGCCACGGACTCCCCGTCTTGCTCTACGACATCCATTCCAAGGGAGCCCAAAGCTATCTCCAACTGGCTCAGGAGATCATGCAAAACGGAAGGAAACATGGCCGGCAAGAAAGGACTCGGTAGAGGACTCGACGCGTTGCTTTCCGAATGGAACGCCCAGGCCGAGAGTCCTCAGGATGAAATCACCCTCGTGGCGGTGGAGCAGATCCGCCCCAACCCTTTTCAGCCTAGGCGCACCCTGGACGAACAATCTCTTGCGGAACTCCAATCCTCCATCGAAGAAAAGGGGATTCTCCAACCCATCCTGGTACGGAGAAGAGACGACCATTATGAACTCATCGCCGGGGAACGACGATGGAGAGCGGCCATGCGCTCCGGATTGGCCCGTGTTCCCGCCCTGGTTCGAGAAGCCGGCGACACGGAACTTCTGGAAATCGCCCTTATCGAAAACATCCAACGGCGAAATCTCAATGCCTTGGAGGAAGCCCAAGCCTACCAAAAACTCATCGAGGAGCATGGCCTTACCCAACAGGAAGTGTCCCTTCGGGTAGGCAAGAGCCGGGTGACCATCGCCAATATGGTGCGCCTGAACCAATTGCCCGATACCGTGAAGCATGCCTTGCTGGAAGACCGAATTACCATGGGGCATGCCCGCGCCCTGCTGTCCCTCGGAGACCCCCAAGCCATCGAGCACCTGTGCCGGCGTATTCTTGAGGAAGGCCTCTCCGTTCGAGATACCGAGAAAGCCGCCACGACTCCGCAACGGGCCCGCAAATCCAAATCCCCACCCTCCCTGGAGGATCAGGCCTATATCGAGGATCTGAACCGTCGATTATCCAGCCTCCTGGGCGCGCGGGTCCGGGTGGCGCACCAAGGCGCGTCCGGGTTCATTCGCATCGACTACAAGAACCTGGAAGAACTGGATCGCATCCTCGATCGGTTCAAGCCCGTTTAATCGTGGCCGTGCATCTGATCATAGACGGATACAATCTGATCCACGCGTCCCCCCTTCTCCCGTCGTGCGCCATGGAAAGCCTGGAGACCGCACGCGAGGAACTCATTCGAATGCTGATGCGCTATAAACGGCGCAAAAAACACGAAATCACCCTGGTCTTCGACGGTTCCGGGAAAGGACCCGGTTCCGAGAAGGGTTCCGTTCATGGCGGGGTCCGGGTGGTGTTTTCGGCGGGAAACCGGCAAGCAGACGATCTCATCCGGGAACTGGCGGCGCGGCACCGAGAAAAAGCGGTGGTCGTATCTTCGGATCGCGCCGTGGCGGATGCCGCCATGGGCTATGGAGCGGTGTCCCTCCCGGTGGAGCGGTTCCTTGTCTATCTCGAAGTAGACGGGGACCGTTTCAAGAAGGCGGATTCAGCGGATGAAGAGGCTTCGGACCGCCCGGGCAAAGGAACCCGCAAGAAAGGTCCTTCCGCGAGACCTTCCCGAAAAGAGCGGAGGCAGCGCAGCCGCATCGAGAAATTATGATTGTCGGCGCGGGGAAGCGGAAACGCTTCGTAACGTCCTCCAATGTCGGCTTCAGGATGGGTGGGAAAGCCACCGACGCGCTCCGCGTTTCTATGCCGGACTTCCTTCAGCGAGTCTTATTCTCCCTCCGCTTCCGGGATGCCGTCCGCCTTCGAAGCAATACGTACAAGGCCCCGGATCCCCCATCAAAACAACGCGCGGATGCGTATGCAAGGACGTGATGTCTGTTCCCGGACTTCCTAAGCCAGCCGGGAATCCGCCGCTTCAAAATGGGTTCCTGATTCCGGGAATTCAGGCCCCTACCGTGAATCAAGAGAACGCAACGCAGCCCTTTCCGAACACATTCGGATAGAAACCAAAATACTTCCTCCTCCGCCTCTTCGGTGCTCAAGCCATGGAGATCCGTGTGTGCCTGAACCGGAATCCGCCCCTCCCTCAGCTCATGAAAACGAGCCGGGGACAGGTCGGAAGCGGACCAGGAAAGATATTCCTCGGATTCAGATTCGTCCATGGGGGCTGCGCCGGAAATCAAATGGCTCAACTGCGTCATCACCTCGATGGTTTCCGGTACCGGACAAGAACGCCTCGTATGCCGAACCTGCCCTGAGGGCCCAACCGCCCTGCGACATGGGTCCAACGGTTTTACTCCGGACATGGCCGCCACAAACAAACTTCCCTCCGAAGCCTTGTCGTGGGGATAACCGGCTTCCACCTCCGAAGAATCGGCCACCTGAACCACCCGTTGACGCAGGGCCTTCCGAATGTCCGAAAAAGGCGTATGGACAAGTCGCTTGCCACCCCTCAGGGAATCGCTCTTTTTCACGATGGGACTCCCTTTCTGATGGATTTTGATCCGAATTTGGTATAGCGTTAACCAAAAGAAAATCGAATGCACAGCACCAATCTGAGTTCCTTATACCCCAACCGGCCCGCTTTTTCAAAGCCTCCCCGTTTTTCAGCGGCGAACCGTTTCACCGTCTGTTCCAATCGCCGTGCAGATCACGGTGAATGGAAAGGCCTTTCCCGAGAGGACCGCGCACGATGGGGATGAAGCCGGTGACGAGCCCCATGGGAATTAGATGGGTGTCGGGTTGGAAAGGAGGCAACTGTGAAGCATACCGTCACATGCATCCCCGGAGACGGCATCGGACCTGAAATCACCGCCGTGATGAAAGCCTGTGTGGAGGCCACGGGCGTGCGGATTGAGTGGGAAGAAATCAACGTGGCGTGGGGCGATGCTCAAGGGAATGTGGCCGGCATCCCCAGGAACCTCATCGACAGTATCCAGAAAAACCGAGTCGCCATCAAGGGACCCATCACCACGCCCGTGGGGAAGGGATACCGCAGCCTCAACGTCACCCTGAGGCAGATGTTCGACCTCTATGCGTGCTTGCGTCCCTGCAAGCTCTACCCCGGGGCCCGGACGCGATACGATCGAGTGGATCTGGTCGTGGTCCGGGAGAATATGGAGGATCTGTACAAGGGGATCGAGTACCGATCCGACGACCCAGTGGGGATCGAACTTCGCGAGATTCTGGATCGAAGAGACGGGGTACGCCTGACCGCCGATACGGCCGTGGGAATCAAGGCGATCAGCCGCGCAGGAAGTGAACGAATCGCGCGGTTTGCTTTTGAGTATGCACGCGCCCACCATCGTAAAAAGGTCACTGTAGTCCACAAGGCGAACATCATGAAATTCACGGACGGACTGTTTGCCGAATCCGCCCGGTCCGTCGCCGCGGACTATCCCGACATACCCTGTGAAGAGATTCTCGTAGATAATTTGTGTATGCAACTGGTGGCCAGGCCGGAAGAATTCGACGTGCTTCTTCTTCCCAATCTCTACGGGGATATCGTATCCGACCTCTGTGCGGGCCTGGTGGGCGGTTTAGGTCTCGCGCCCGGAGCAAACTTCGGGACGAATATCGCCATATTCGAAGCCACACACGGAAGCGCTCCGAAATATGCGGGCAGTGACCGCGTAAATCCAGGAAGCCTGATCCTGAGCGGAGTTCTCATGCTGGAGCATCTCGGAGAACAACCTGCGGCCCGGGCGTTGGAAAGCGCCCTGGCCCGCGTCGTCCGGGACGGAAAGTACGTAACCTACGATTTCAAACAGGATCGAAGTGATCCGTCCGCGGTGGGAACTCGAGGGATGGGGGAAGCCGTCATCCGGGAACTCCGTCGCGCTTGAACCGGAATGGGATCGATGACTCCCGCATATCGGAGGAAAACGGGCGCGGATCACGAGAAGAGCGGATGCGAGTCCATTCAAGACGACTCCACGTTGCGGTCCGGAACCGAACACAAGCGGGAACCGCCCATGCATGTACGGTGGGGGCTCGGCGGCAAACACCGTGCACGGTTCGGTGTTCACATAGCAGCCCATTGATATACCGTATTGCGGGAGGGCCGGTGCGGAACGATGAGACGCAGCCGGGCGAATCCTGAGGAATGAGGCGTACATACAGTACGCAGCAATGGCGAAGGATGAAGCCCGACGAAGCGGATCGCGTTGTTCAACGGTCTGATCAGACTTGCCGAACCTCGGGGATGAATCTTCGGTTGTGAAAACACCGCCGCCGGAAAAGAGAATCCGCCGTATGGTGGGCGCGGCCATCCATCGCTACGGAATGATCCGGCACGGGGATCGGATGCTGGTGGCCGTATCCGGCGGAAAAGACAGCATGACGGCCCTGTGGATCCTGCAGGAACGGCTGCACCGTATCCCCATCCGATACCAACTGGTCCCCGTGTATCTGGAAATGGGGTATGCACCGGCGACCACGGAGCAGATGGAAGCGTACTTTCGTGCGGCCGGGTACGCCGAGTACCGCGTGGAGTCGTTGGATTACGCAGTCCAGGCCCACTCGGAAATAAATCGGGAGAATCCCTGTTTTCTCTGTTCCCGGCTGAGGCGAAAGCGTCTTTTTGCCATGGCGGTGTCGATGAACTGTAATAAACTGGTCCTGGGACACAACCAGGACGACATGATCGAGACGCTCTTTCTGAACATCTTCTACGGCAGCACCATCAGCACTCTACAGCCTGTTCAACCGCTTTTCGGCGGGAAAATCACCATTGTGCGACCCCTGACGCTGCTTCCAGAGGAGGCGGTCCGTAGATTCGCGGAGCATGCCGCGTTGCCTCTGCTGAAAAACTCCTGCCCGTCGGCCCGAAACTCCAAGAGAACCGAAATCCGCAAGATGCTGGCGGCATTGTACAAAAGCAACCGGAAAATCCGGGGGAATATCTTCCACGCCATTCACAACGTGAATCCGGACTATCTCCCGGGGAACCCGGGATCCGATCCCGTTCATTCCAAATGAACGGGCCGCGCCTTCAGGAGCGGCTCCACCGGTCTTTGCCGCTGTTTGCATCTCCGGAAATGTTTGGAAAGAAACAAGGAAAGAGATTCGCCCAACCTCACGGCGACGGAACTTCCCGGGAGCCGGAAAGAACCCCGGGGGTCCGTCCTCATCGGCGGAAAAGAGTTCCGCCTCAAGGGAACCATTAACGTCCGGACTCGACTTCGTGCCCGATGGGAGGCAAGGGCAGGGGGGCGCCGGGTGGGGGTACCTCCTCCACGGCTTTCTGACCGGATGGGGCGGTACCGCCCTTCCCCTTTTCTTGGGATTTTCCTTTCCGTTCCGTTGTCGAAGCGGCTGGAGGCTTGCCGGATTTCTCGCCTCCCTGAACGGAAAGCGGAGGTATGAGGAGGAGGCACAAACCCGTACACAACACCGTAAGCAGGACTCCTACACGCATGGCGGCTCCTTTGACGATTTCATCACCGATTCAGATTCTGAAGCCAGCGAAGGACTTGCCAGTCTCCAAGACTCATGGGCCTGGGGTTTCCGCTCATCACCTCGAAGCTCGATGCCGCGATGGGCGAGCCCGCATCATCCCCCGTGACACTTCCCTGGACCATTACGGCCGTATGACCGTGCTCGTCCTCGATGGTGCGGGGGTTGGAGAGCACGATCCATGCCAGATCGTAGATCTCGAACTGTGGCGTAGTGCTCGGGTTCGGATCGTCGGGGTCGGCCTTGGGAGGCAGCATGAGATCGGAAAGCGTGAACTGAAAGGCGCCGTCCCCCCCCGAATACTGGGATTCCTCCACGGAAGGGCATACGGCGATGCGGTACATTCTGCTGGAGCCGCCCTGAGAGCACACGTCCGCCGAAGGCGTCAGAGAAACGAACCAGGATTCATTCCAGACGACCTCGGGCGTGGAAATGGAACGCTCCCCTCCGCTCAGATCGATGCGCCACCATCCCTGGCCTTCTCCGTTCATGTCCCGGATGGCAAACAAGTAGTTGCCTTCCGTATTCAATACGTCGGCGGGCTCCAGATATCGCCCCGTACCACCCAGAACCACGGGTACGTTCTGGCACACACTGACATTGAGCTGGGAGGAAATAGGGGCCCCAAAGTTCCAAAGCTTTTGGGCGGTGAAGGTTTCAGCAGCGGTGGCGGGAGCCTTGAATCTCCACAAATTGCCACCCAAGTCCCCTGCATAGATGATCCGAAGAGCGTTCTTTCGACCGTAAATCACGGGCGTGGTCAACCCTCCGTGAGCCTCTCCCGTTGCAATATTGGCGATGATGTTTCCCGTATCCAGATTCACGATGAGCAGCCGATCGCTCAGGCCGGACCCCGATTGGCAACCATACCCGTTTCCAATCACCATCACGGGAATCTTGATGGGGTCGCCTTCTCCGCCCGAGCCGGGAATTTCATAATAGTACAGCTGAGGCTCCGAAAAGGAGTATCCCAGGCCGGAAACGGTGGATGCGTCCAGTTTCCATTTGAATAGGGGAGAGAGGGGATTGGTCACATCCAAACAGAAAAATCCTTCGCCCCCACCCCGCAATCCGCCCACCAGGTACGCTCGTTGGCCGGAACCCTCATCGCCGAGCCTCTTTACGTTGGCGGAAAGATCCACATAGTAGCGGTGGTTATCCGAATAGGAGGACTTCGCCAAATGGGCCAGCACGGGAAGGTCGCCCGCGGTCTTCTCTTTAAGCAAGGAAGGAATATAGGTCCACTTCTCCTCCATGGTGGACAGTTCGATGGCGTGGAGCATACCCCCGTTGCCGCCGACATAAATCATGCTCTCGTCCACATCCACCGCCGGAGCGGAATGAACCACGTCCGGGAACAGCCCGGCTCTGTACCGAAACCCCTTGCCGCCGATTTCGTTGGAAGGATCCCCCTTGAGGTAGTCCGCCAGCGCGGGGCCGTAGTCCGGGTCGTCTTCGTATCCCGGTAGGTTGTTGAGACCCAGATTGATGGCATCCACCGGAGCCAGAGCCCCGTTATGATCCGTATACACCATGCGGTTTTGCCATGGCGGTAAAAGGGCTGCGGCGCTCACCGGGTTCGAAAGGGAATAAGACGTTACGTTCCCTTCAGCGTCCCACGAAATCTGGATGTTCTGCCGAACCACGTCTCCGGTCCAATCCCCGCTCATGAACTGGGTGGTCACGACGTAAGTGCTTCCCGCCCGATAGGTGGGCGAGGAAAAGGCCAGCCCGGAAATAGAGTACGAGCGGTCCACGATATCCGCAATGGTCTTCTCTAAAGCATCGGAAAGTTCGTCCGCGCTCCTGGCGGTGAAGTACAGTCCGTTTCCGACTTTGGCGGTCTGGGACAACAGCGGGTGATCGATGGCGAATCCAATGGTGTACGTGTTCACCGGCGCGGCTTTGATGGGGGAGCCCGGACCCACCAAAGGCCAATAGGAGTCCGTGGCTCTGCACCGGTGTAACCAGTACGCGATGCCGTCCATCAACGTGCGCCCCATTTCGTTGTTGTTCGTAATGGCCGGATTCTGCCAGGGAAATCCGCTGGATGCATAGCCGATCTCCGTTTTGTACGTCAGACAGAACGGATCCGCATCGCAGGCGGAGTCGATGGTGCTCTTCAAGCCCGAGGGATAATTTGTGTCCAGATAGGGATCGCCGTCCGTCACGATGACGATGAAGTTCTTCTGGCAGTAAAAATTGATGGGGCTGGAGTAGCTGGTGGAATTGTAGTATCCGGAACGGCCGGCGAAGGACCGGTAGGCTTCGTAAAGGCTTTCCCCTAAAGGCGTGTTAGTGGTGCTGTCCATGGCGTCTACGGCCGTGAGCAACGAAGAAAGGGAGGATCCCACGGGAGCCACCAGGGTTCCTCCCTCGTTGAGGTTGAATTGCATGAGCCCGAAGCGAAGTTTTCCATAGTTGTCGCTCAGAATACGCTTGCTGACGTCTCGGGCCGTAGCCATGCGATGCGTATCGGGTACCCGGTCCGTGATGTCCATGGACCATACGGTATAATAAGGGCTGTAGTTGGGTTCGGCGGATACCGGGTCCGGTTGGTGCGGGTAGTCGCCGGAAAAGGCGTATTTATAGAACAGGTACCCTAGATACCGTTCGTCGAAACGCACCGCGTTGGAGCCCGAATAGGCCAGTCCGTCCGGCAGGGGGAGGCGAAGCCGCCGGGACTGGCTCTCGCCGGGAATCCGCGCGTAAATGTATCCGGTGGCCGTGCTTACGATGCGTCCGCCCACTCCGTTCATGTTGTCTCCCTGAAGGGAAGGTCGGGCCACCGTTTGCCAGGTCCCGTAACTGAAGTTGTAATACTGATACTGGGGGTGGGGGATGAATTCCCCGGGCTGATTCGGGTCCGGCGTACCCCGGGGATCGTAACCCTCCACCCAGTTGATGTTGTTCATGGATCCCGAAATGTCGACGATGATCAACACATTGGGGAACCCATCCGGATCGTTGATGATGGAAGACGCCACAATGGGGATCTGATTGACCTCGGGATCGAAGGGGCAGGCGGCGAAGAGCAGGGGGCTTCCCAGCATGTTAAGCACCAGGATCCCCAGGAACGGCCACAGGACCCGGATGGCTTTCCGGCCTTGTCGGTCGATTTTCATGACGTCGATTCCTCGATGGAGTAATGACGGACCTCCGTGGTCCGTGCTTCAGGGTAGCTTCTTGATGCTCAGAGCCAAGGCCTCCAGATTCACCCGTATGGAGGTGGAGGACGCATCTCCGGTTCCCACGGACCGAATGAACACCTTGGTGGCTCCCCAGCTCTCGTCGAACGGGCTCAAACCGGTTCGTCCCCGGCTCATCTGAGCCCCTTCAGGGAGCACCTCGATGACGGCCAGGTTTTCGTTCCCGTTCACATAGGCTCGGTAGGACCCGTCGGATTCGGGCAGCTGGCTCCAGGATCCCCAAGCATCCCACGCCAAACCGCTGCGAGCGGTGGTTACGTCGCCCGTCATGGCCGTCAGCTCGCTATGCCACTTCCCACGGAGGCTCTGCTCGGTCCAGACCAGGCAGCTTTCGGCGGAATACAAGCCGTCCCCGGCGCGGCGGACGGCGCTCACGGCCTTGTGCTCCGTGGTGGACGTCACCGCGGACACGGCGCCGATCAAGGCAAGGGCCGCCGTGATGCCCAACGCCATCAGCAGGGCGCTCCCCCGTTCGTTCCCCAACCGTTTCCGAATGTTGCCTATCCGCATGACAGGCCGGCTCCTCTTTCTAATGTCCATCAGAAATTACGTAATTCGGCAATGCCCGAGACCTTGACTTCTTCCGAATTCTGCGTCAGCGTTTCCACTTCGATCCGGACCACGGAAGGTCGCCCCGCGGGATCGAAAGGAACGTAGCCTCCCCCTGAATACATGAACAGGCGGAGGTTGGAGATATCCCGGAGCACCTCCCTGGGAGCGTTGTCGTAGAGCAGGTCCTGAAACCGCAGGATGCCCTGAGTCGAGTCCAGGGTGTACTCCACGGTGCGATTGATTTCCATGACCATCCGGGCGCCGGCCACCACGTCGTTGGCGGACACCGTACCTACGGGGAAATTGGCGTTGAAACAAGAACCGTCGTCGGCCACGTTGTAGGTGGGAAAGGACCCTCCTGTGATTCGCCGGATGACTCCCATATTGCCGTTGTCCGTTTCCCCCACCACGAGAACGAACGTGCCGCTGCGCCATTCCGGAAAAGGCCGGTCTTCGGTGGGCACGTTGGGATCCAGATTCAGGGTATGGGTGGAAGCGCCGCCGGCGGTGTGAAAGACCGGATTCATTTCATACGCCGCGCCGGACAACCGGTTGATCCTCAACGTTTGGTTCACCAAGGTCCCGTCCGCATTGGTGCTGGTCTGGTTGAGAGGATACGGAGACCGAATGATTTCTTCCGGAGCGTACGGGAGGGTCCTGCGGATCGCGGTGGGACTCTTCTGGCCAGAACCGGCGCCGCCCACGGAGAAAAAGGGATATCCGTCGGCCAAGTCCCGGCACGCGGCATCGAACATGCCCGCGCAGCCATCGCCGGACGGATCGCCGAGGCAGGGATCACCTTGGCCGGGGAGACCGTCGTCGCAGTAAACCGGTCCCAAGGGGTTGTTTTCAAAAAACACGTTGCTCCCGGCGGCGCGAATATCCCGTTGAATCATCAGCAAGGCCAGCCGCGCGTTCTGACGGGACCGCACCTGTTCATTCCCGAAGGAATGCGTCCTGACGTGGGTCGCGAACACCATGGCCACGCTTCCCATGATCACGCCGGTGATGGCCATGGTGACCAGGAGTTCCGTCAATGAAAACCCCCGCCGATTCCGGATCCATCCATAAAACGTCCGACCGTTCATGCGTTACAACCTTATGGAGGTGGATACGTTGCGCTCCGCGGATCCCACCTTCCAGTAAATGGTTACGACCCATCGCCCGGCGGAAGGAATCACTTCCAGCTCGGCGTCCTTGAGACGTTCGGCGAGTTCGTCCCTTAACAGGGCCTCCCGCAGCGCGTCACACACTTCCTGGGTCCATCCGGCGCCCGTACAGCTGTAAATACTCATTCGGGGTATCTGAGCCACTTGGGTGGGATTGTTCAGGATAATTTCCATCACCTGAGTGGAGAGGGTGTCGGCGGCGAACATCTGTTGGGCCTGGAAGGTTTGCTTCACGTAAAAGGCCTGCATGGCGGCAACGGAAAGCAGGCCCATGGAAATCAGCAGGAGGGCCACCATCGCTTCCACGAGGGTGAATCCCTTCTCGTTGCACCGCAGGCGCCCGGCATGTTTCATGATCTCACCCCGTTGCGGCTTCACGGGGAACGCCGCGTCATTCAAGATAGACGAACCCGCCCCGATCCACTTGGACCGTGCGGCTTTTCGTCCCGGTTTCAATGGTGACTGTGGTGAAATCCTGTTCGATAACGGCTTGTCCCCGCCCATCGAAACTTATGGCTTCCGGAGTGACGGTAAAACTCCTTCCCGAAAAAGTTCGACCGAGCCACTGGGAAAACTCGGGGGCTTCCGCGGCGGAGCCGGATGCACTGTAGAGAAGGTCGTCCGTACCGATGCGCCGGCCCTGAGAAATGGCTTCGGAACGAGCCCGAACCAGCAGGTTATACACCAACCATTGCCCTCCCCGGACGGCGGCCTGCTCCCGATACTTCTGAAAGGATGTGGCGGCCGTGGCGATAAGCGTCCCGATGACGGCTATGGTGACAACCAGTTCCACCGCGGTCATGCCGCGTTGGCGGTGTGATCGTTCAGACAGTATCCTGCGGGAAGTGCTCATGACGTCCTCGGCCTGCACCGTATATGCCATCAGATCTCAAAATGGCCCTTAGGCATTCTGAGCAAGTTTCATGCCAGGATATGATCCCCTCCCGCACTTTCCATATCGGCATGCGGGGGCGCCTTCTCAAGGGGAAAACGTCGCTGGAGAGAATTCTCCTGCGCCTCTCATTCTTTCCGCGAAAGGCGCTTCGCCGGATTATCGATGGGACGGAAGCAGACAACCCGTACCTCCTTCAGATCAAGAAGGGAACAAAAACCCCCTTGTCACGGCTCACTCCCGTCACCCTCCATGCCCCTTCCTTGGCCCGGATTTCCACGGATACGGCTTGCCGATCTTCAGCGTCGCCGTATGTGGCGCAGAGGTCGGCCATGGTCGGGATCCGGGCCTCGGGTATTCCGCGAGGCGCCAAAACCGTCGGGCCGGGAATTTCCGGTGTCCGGGCCAGGACTCCCGCGGAAAACCGCAGGGACTCGATCATTTCGTTCTCCCCTTGATCCCGGCCTACAACCAGCTTGAGACCATCCGCCATGCGGAAGTGTCTCCCCACTTTCAAGAGTTCGAAATCCTCAATCTGTACGCCCGCTCCTTGAAAATGGAACAGGTCCTCGAGTCGGCGGCTGAATCCCTCATCGGTCAGCAGACAGCCCCCGGCGGGCCCGGGATAATTCGTCAGACCCAGCTCCTGGGCCAGTTTCATTTGAGGTTTGCGGGAACGCCCCTTGAAAGCGGGTAGCAGCGTGCGATCCACCCAGCCGCGCTCCTCGGGGATGGTGGGGGCCAGATGCGGGGCGCTCAACGGGCGAAGCAACAGACCGCCCAGACCCGATTCCCGGGCCACGCACTCCAGAGCCTGCCGATTCTGGGACATGGGGCGTTGCCCCAGCACCTCTCCCGTGAATACGAAGGATGCCTCCCGCTCCCGAAGCAACCGGGACGCCGTGCGGAGCATGAGGATATGGCAGTCGATGCAGGGATTCATCTGCTTTCCGAATCCGTGCCTGGGGGCCTGAAGCATGGCCAGGTGTTCCCGTGTGATATCCATGATGATCAAAGGGATTTGGGTATGCAGCGAGACTTCCAGGGCGTTTTCGCCGGCGAAAAAAGGCGTGGTGAAACACACCTGAAGCACGTGAATTCCCTGTCGCCGCAACACCAGGGCGGCCAGGGTCGAGTCCAGTCCTCCGGAAGTCAGACCCACGGCTTTGATTTGCCCCTCCTTTGGTGTATTCTGTGTTCCTGCTAAAGGACTCATGGGCGTAGGATTCGGGGCTCGCGAGAGGTTGATCCCGGCGCGCCGCCTGTGAAACACCGTTCCGTAACTCCGGTTACGTTCAGGATTGTACTTGGATGAAGGTGCACGCCCTGCTTTTCGATCTGGACGGGACGCTGACGGCGCCGGGCGCCATCGATTTCTCGGAAATCCGCCGCTGCATCGGCTGTCCCGCCGACCAGCCCATTCTGGAGTACACGGCCGGACTCCACCGGGAAGATCGAAGGAACGTCCTGGACATATTGGAGGTTTTCGAACTGGAAGCCGCCGAACGATCGCGGCCCAACGCGGGAGCCGAAGATCTTCTCGGCTGGCTGGAACGCCGGAGGATTCCCTACGGGCTGGTCACCCGGAACGGCATGAAAGCGGTGGCCAAGACGTTGGCTCATTTCACCCCAGCCTCGCGGGACGGCTTCCGAGTCATCGTCGCACGGGAACACGCCGCACCCAAACCGGATCCCGCGGGAATCCATCTGGCGGCGCGGGCCATGAACGCGATTCCCCAGGAAATGCTTGTGGTGGGGGATTACCGCTTCGACATTATTGCCGGTCGCGACGCGGGTTCTCTGACTGCATTCCTGACCAATGGAGCCGAAGCGATACCTCTGATTTTGGATCCGCAGCCGGACTTCGTGATCCGAACCTTGTCCGAAATCCGCAGAATCCTGGATCCCTGACAGGCCGTTGAAAAACGTGATCCGCCGTGCCGCGCGTCCCGCCTGTCTGCGTGCGGACACGCACAGGCAGGCGTCATTACGGCGTACTGTGGATACGCCGCACTCCTCAGGATTCGCGCGCCTCGCCTCTCATCGTTTTTGCCAGCCTGTGCGCAATAATATGTATCCACGGCCTGCTGAACGTTCCAAGTTTCGTTACGTCTCAGGCGACCCGTGGAATGAGTCGTGTCGGTTCCCGTGACCTGAACGATATAACCCGCAGCCATGATAGTATTACTATACGATGCAGCGGCTGAATAATACAAGAGAAACCGATGCATGTCGAATCGTGCGGCGGAACGTTGTCTCATGAGACGGTCTCGAGTATATCGTATGGCCCCGCTCAGGAACGAGGAGCGCTCAGGACAACCGCTATAGAAACCGTGTGGCGGACATACGGGTGTTTCGGGGGACTCGACCCTACTCCCAAAAAAAAGGGAACGCCGGCGGCGGTTCCCTTTTGGGTGGTTGCGGATGCGCATGGGAAAGGAACATCATGGACGAAGGGAATTACGTGTACAGGAAGCCCGCCGGACCACCTGGATTTTCAAGCTATTCGCTCTTGATCTTTCGGAATTCCTCCGTGAGCACCGGCACATAGTCGAATAGATCCCCCACGATGCCGTAATCCGCCTTTTGGAAGATGGGCGCGTCCGGATCTTTATTGACGGCTACAATTACCTTGGAGGAGGACATTCCGGCCAGATGCTGAATGGAGCCGGAGATGCCGCAGGCGATATAGAGATTCGGGGTAACGGTTTTCCCCGTCTGGCCGACCTGGTCGCTGTGAGACCGCCAGCCCGCGTCCACGGCGGAGCGGGACGCGCCCACGGTGGCGCCCAGGACCGAAGCCAGATTTTCCAGGATATGAAAGTTTTCAGCGTCCTTCATGCCACGGCCGCCGGAAACGATGATTTCGGCCTCCGTCAGGTCCACCTTGCCGGCCGCGTCGCCCATCACCTCGATCACCCGAGTCTTCAAAGCGGACGGATCCAGGGTTACCGGCAGGTCTTCCACCAAGGCTTTTCTGGAATCGTCGGGCGGTGTCACCGTCATCACGTTGGGGCGCGCGGTGGCCACCTGAATGCCGCCCCCGCAGAATTCCACCTCGGCGAACACCTTGCCGGCGTACATGGGCCGGGTGGCGATGAGATTGAACTCATCGTCCAGATCGAAACGGGTGCAGTCCATGGCGATTCCCGCTCCCAATGCGGCTGCCAGCCGGGCGGACAGGTCTTTGCCTTCCACGGAGGCTCCCATGAGCAAAATCGCCGGATCGAGTTTGGCGACACCCGCCGCAAGGACTTGGCAATAGGCGTCCGTCGTGTATGTCGACAGATGATCGCTTGCGGCTACACGAACTTCGTCGGCGCCGTAGGCTCCCAAGGCGGAAGCTTTCTCCCGAATATCGGGTCCGCCCAAGAGGAAGGTAACTACCTTGCCGCCCGTGCGGTCGGCGAGCCTTCGGGCTTCACTGATCACTTCATAGGTGATTTTGCGGAGTTCGCCGTTTCGCTGTTCCGCCACGGTACAAATATTCTTGGCCATGATGCTCGTTCTCCTTATGATGATGCCTGGGAGACAGCCCTTTCAGGGGCCGCGACCCGGACCGGTTTTGACGGTTGGAGAGAGGGTTAAACCACTTTGGCCTCTTCGCGCAGCAGCCGCACCAATGCAGCGGACGTTTCCTGGACGGTTTCGCCCTGGACGATCTTGCCGGGCTTTCGGGCGGGCGGCGGCGTCAACTTGCGGACCCGGGTCCTGGAGCCTTGAGAACCCACGGAGGAGGGATCCAGACCCAAATCCGACGCGGTCTTCTCCTCCAGAGGTTTCTTCTTGGCCTTCATAATGCCCGGCAGGGAGGCGTACCGGGGTTCGTTCAGGCCTTTCTGGGCCGTAAGCAGAGCGGGGAGTTCGGAATGAATGAGCAACGTGGCGCCCTCGATGGGGCGATGGGCGGTAAGGGCCTTACCATCGTCGGTGATTTCGACCTTGGTGACCAAGGAAACTTGGGGGATTCCCAAAAAATGAGCCAACGCCGCTCCCACGGAAGCGCCGTCATCGTCAATGGCGCGCTGCCCGCAGAAAATAAGATCGAAGGGGACGTTCTTGATGGCCTCGGAAAGCGCTTTTGCGGTGGCATAGGCATCGCCGTTCTGAAAGGCTTCATCCACCAGAAGCATGCCTTTGTCCGCACCCATGGCCAGGGCGGTCCGAATGGCCTCCGTCGCGCGCTTGGGTCCCACGCTGATTACGGTGACCGTTCCCCCCAGTTTTTCCTTGATCCGGAGAGCCTCTTCCACGCCGAATTCATCGTAGGGATTCATGATCCACTTGATGTCGTCGGCGACAATCCCCGTTCCGTCGGGGTTGATTTTGATTTGGGTTTCGGTGTCGGGTACTTGCTTCATGCAAACTAGAATGTCCACCTGATCCTCCTTCTTGCGGTTCCGTGTGAATACGCCAGTGGCTGGGTGTCGTGTCCGTCCGTTGGAACGTCTCGGTGTTTCACGGATGCAGACCGTGTCTTGGGCCTTCCGACGGCCGTGGTACGGAAAGATCCGGGGTGTTTCGTTGTATCCGGCGGTGCGGCGCGCGTCATGACAAGCGCGTTACGGCTCCGGGTCGTTTCGATACCCCTTCGTCGGCAAGGCGTCTTTTCCGCGGCGCCGGGGGATCTCATACCGTGCGCCCCCGTGCGCTCCCGGTCTCGACTTCGGGGACCGGTGCGGACGTTTCCGCGGAAACGGCATTCCGGTGCGTTTCGGGATGGGGTCGAAGTCCATCCACGAATAGCTGGGCGATCTGGCCCGCCGCCGCCTGAGGTGAAAAAGGTTTCCTGGAAGAGAGAACCCAGTAGCGGGATACTTCATCCAGGGCTCCGAAAAAAGCGCGCTTGGAGATGCTGGGGTTGAGGTCCTTCCGGAAAACACCCGTTTCTTGTCCCTCCTTGACGATGTCTCCGACAAGATTCAGATATTCCAGAAACCCTTCGTTCTTATATTCCTTCATAAATTTACTGCTCTGGCGGGTCTCCACCTGGATTACCTCGGCGAGATCTTTGTGGAGTTCCACCAGTCGAAGGTGCACCCGGGCGAAGCGATAGATCTTTTCCACGGGATCCGTGGTTTGGGCCAATTCGTCTCTCATACCGGCAAGGATCTTTTCCATCTCCACTTCGAAGAGGCTGATGAGGATGTCATCCTTGTTTTCAAAGTAGAGATAGATGGTTCCATCGGCGACCTGAGCTTCTCTAGCGATTTCCGAAACCTTGGCATTGTAAAAGCCTTTTCGAGCGAAGACCTTGACAGCGGCATGGAGAATGCGGGTATACTTGTCACCGTAACGTTTCATACTGATCGATCACACCATGGGGTATTGGCGGCGTCCATGAATGACGGCTCATTCACAGTGAACTATAGCCCCACGCATTCCTCCTGTCAACTCCTTTCCGCAGCCGTCCGAAACCGCCTCCCGGTCCCCGGCCGCGGCCGGCTCTCCCGATCCCCTTTCGGAATCGTGGAACCATGAATACCTGGCGCCGGTATATCCTTACCGTACCCGAAGAACAGGAGGAGGCACTGGCGGTTCGCCTCCTGGACCTCGGCTTTCCGGGGATGGAACTGCATCGCAAAGACCCGGGAGAAGTGGATCTCACCGTGTATGCTCCGGAGAATTCAGCGGCCTGTGTGGATCCGGCGACGCTGGATGCCCTTTTGGCGGGCGTGGCTCGGTATTTTCCGGGGACCGCCCGGGGCCGCTGGGCCTCGGATTCCATCCGGAATGAAGACTGGGCGGAAACGTGGAAAGAATACTTTGCGCCTTTCAGGGTGGGACCGCATCTGGTGATCCGGCCGTCCTGGACCTCTTATCATACCGGGGCGGACGAGCGCGTTCTGGTGCTGGATCCCGGGCGGGCCTTCGGAACGGGCCAACACGCTACCACGGCGTTATGTTTGAAAGCGCTTCAGAGGCTCCTGGCGCCAGATACCGGAACCGGATTCGTTCCACGCACCCTGCTGGATGTGGGTACCGGCGCCGGGATCCTGGCCATGGCCGGCGCCCTGCTGGGCATTCCCCGGGTCCTGGGCGTGGATGTGGATCCGGAAGCCGTTTCGGCGGCCACGGAGAATGTCCGCGGAAACCGGTTGACGGAGCAGGTCGCCATTCGACTGGGAGGTCCGGAAACGATCCAGGAATCCTTTGATCTGGTTGTGGCGAACCTGGATGTTCCAACCCTCACTGAAATCGCTTCGGATCTCAAACGGCTGCTGGGGCGCGGGGCGCGCTTGTTGCTCTCGGGAATTCCAACGGAACGGGCGGCCCAATTGGAGGGCCGCTTCGCGCCCCTTCCGGTCACCGGGAAAGACATCGAGGGTGAATGGGTTCTCCTGGAATTTCTCAACACCTGAGACGCTTTTACGTTCCGCCTCATGACATCGGGCAGGGCAGGGCGGTCCTCAGGGGGCAGGATGCCCGCCACTGCGGGGCGATCCTTCGGATGAAACCGGGGGATGCCGTGGTGCTCCTGGATGGAGAAGGCGCCGCATATCAGGGACGCATCCAGGAGATGATGCGGGATGAAGTGCATGTGCGTATCCTGGGTTCGTGCAGGCCGGACACGGATTCGCCGGCGCGACTGATCCTCGCTCAGGCGCTGTTGCGCAGTGAAAAAATGAAGTGGGTGGTTCAAAAGGCCACTGAACTGGGAGCCGCATCGGTCCTGCCCCTGCTGACGGCTCGATGCGTGGCCCGTCCTACGGAGGGGGGGACGGCCTGGGTGGAGCGATACCGGCGAATCGCCGTGGAGGCCATGAAGCAATGCGGGCGTGCGACCCTTCCGGAACTGCCGCCTCCTGTGGAGTTCGGACGGTTCCTGGAAACCGTCCCGCCGGATACGGATCGCATCCTCCTGTGGGAGGAGCAGGGCCGTCCCTTGAATGAAATTCTCCGCGAAATCCCTCCGGAAAGGGGGATCGTGGTGGCCGTGGGTCCCGAGGGAGGATTTCAATCGGATGAAGCGACTCTGGCTCGGGCCAAGGGGTTTCACTGGGCGGATTTGGGCGCGCGCGTTCTCCGCGCGGAAACAGCGGCCCTGGTCGCATTGGCCGTCCTGCAATACGAACGAGGGGATCTTGGACGACGGACCGGACCCGGATGCCCATGGAAGGAGGCTTCCTGATGAAATGCGCCAAATGTGGATACATTTCCTTCGATTATCTGACCGCATGCAAGAGTTGCCACGCCGAGCTGGGGGATATTCGGGAAGCCCTGGGATTCTCGGACTTCCCCGCCGTTGCCCCCCATTCCCTCCTGGAATCTTCCTCGGCCGCCGTCGACTCCGCAGATGAATTCGGAGTGCATCCGGAACCCGCCGAAGAGGATATGAACCTCATTTTCGGAGATGAGGATTTGTTCGGAGAGCCACAGCAACAACTGGAGTTGGGACTCGGGGACGTGGCTCCGGATCTGGATATGGGTTTGGATCTGAGTGTGTCGGAAGATCTCCTGCAGTTCGATGTCGCGGAACCGGGTTCTCTGTCGGGCGGGACGCTTCCCGATGCATCGAAGCCGGCCGCTTCCGGCGCCGGGCCGCTGGTCTATGAGGCGCCGGATTCCGGACAGGAGGACCTCCTCGAATTCGAAATGCTGGAGGATATCGTGGAGGAGGATGTCGTTCCGGAAAGCGCCGGCGCCGGGACCGTCCTCAATGCGGGCAGTCCCACGGCGCCGGGGGATTCCATTGACGAAATCGATGAAGCGGACCTCATGCTCGACGAAATCAGCGCTCTGGAATTCACTCTGGAGGAGGACGCGGGGGCTGTGGCGGGCGGTTCGGATGCGGGCGTCTTGGAGTTGCCGGATGAAGCGGAGCTGGATCTAGGTGATCTGGACATTTCCGATCCCGGAGCAGGTGGGGAACGGTCCGAACCGGGCTCCCCCTCCGCGGGGACGCGGTCGGCTCCGGAGGAGGAATCCTGGGAACTGGAGGAGACGCTGGAGTTATCCGACGACGAGATTCTGGAGGCCATTCCCGACCTGGAGGAACCGGATCGATAGGAAGCCTGCTCGAAATAGGGTTTGTCAACGGGCTGCCAGGGTCTTGTGCACGGGCGTAGGCAACCCCTGCCGGAGAGAAACGGCGGAACCCTTGCGGTGATCTGAGCTTGGAGCCGCCGAGGCGGGAAAGGAGGCCCGATTCCCGGCGCCGTGCCGGCGTGAAAGCGCTTGACAAGCCGGACAGGCTCTTATACATAAAGCCCACTGCGCGCCGAGGTAGCTCAGTCGGTAGAGCAGGGGACTGAAAATCCCCGTGTCGGCGGTTCAATTCCGTCCCTCGGCACCAGTAGAATCAAAGGGTTACGTATAAAAGCGTCACCCTTTCTTTTTTGTCCTGTTCCGAAAAGCCTCTTTTTTGACCATTTTTTGACCATTTCTGAAATTCTACTCCAGCTGAATAGAAAGTAACCCCCTCGTTCGCTCAAAAACGAAGGAGGGTCTTATTATCATTCCTGGGACTTTGGGGACAGTCGGGACTTTCTCTCTTAACTTCCTGTGAATACAGAAGAAAAGCTGTCCCGCTTTGTGTGTTTGGAGAAGGAGAAGCGGGACTTGTGGGACGGAAAAACGGGACAGCCCCTTGTTCCCAAGGTGAAAACCCAATTCTACGTGAATCGGATGGGCATTCCGGTTCCGTCCGGCGCGGTCGTAAGGAAGTGAAGTTCTCTGGGTACGTACTGCCCACAAGAATGGCCGCCCAGCGAGGCGGCGTCCGCGTCAGTCAGCCACAAGGCGCGATCTGCTATTTCCACCCATACGGCGGCGATTTCCGGGTCCATGTATCCCGGCGATGGTCCCACCTTTTCGGTCGGCTTCGGTTCAGTCGCTCGCCGTTCGTGGTCATGGCATTCCTTACCCCGGTTTTTTATTTTGGCGATGCGTGCGCGTTTGCTTGGCCCCGGTCATTTGTTTCATCAACCCGAAGATTTTACGGGGGGCGCCTTGGCAGTGCCCCGCTCGGCCAAGCATGGCCGTTCAGTTCGCCCATTCAACGCAGCCGGAACCGCGCCTTCTCGTCGCTGATCGGCCGGATGTCCTCACTCCCATGACCATCTTTCCTTGACGGATTCGTCTTTGGCGAAGTAGCCTGTTTATGGAAGGTGAAAACAGGGGAGGATATCATGGTCAGGCTATCGTCAATGGTTGTGGTTTTTGTATTGGCACTGGCGCTCTTCACATCGCCGGCTGCTTCGTTTCCGCCTGTGCCGGAGTACGTGGTGCCGGTTCGTGTGATTAATAATTTTGGAAAGGATGCTAACTTCTACGTTTGGATGGATGCGCAAAAGGTCTATGTTCATGTAGCGCCTATAACTACCCCTTTTAACTTAGTTTTTTATAGCTTTCTCATAATACAGGATGGCGTACAATACAACATGTCTTTGGTGGACGCCGGGGCTTCAGCAATAGGAGGCAATATCTTTGTTCCCGTCACTGGCATTCTGTCACCGGGTCCGTTTTCAACCTCGGCACCTGTCATGAACAAACATATGACTGTCATTTACCAGTACCCGCCCACTTTTTTCGACGTCTACCCCCCCGGCCAGCAACCTCCACCGCCTGCGCCTGATCCAACACCCGATCCCAGCCCATCTGCCCCTATCCCCACCCCCGGCATCTGGAAGTCCGGTGACGGCGCCCTCAGCATGTACCTCCAGCTCTACCAAGCGGGTTCCTGCGTCATCGTGGTCACGATGGGAGACGGAATTTATACTTCGTTCCTGGATCCGAGCTACGCCGACGGCATCAATGTCGCCAATGACGTGGACAGCCAAGGGTACAGTCTCAACCTCAATCTGGAAAATGAAACATCCGGCCTCCTGTCGGTCACGTTGCCTTTTTTCGGCCAGGTAACGACACCCGTTCAGCTCCAGTTTCCGGCGTTGAGTTAATTCATGACGGCCGAGCAGGCGGGGTTCCGGCCCGGCAGCGTTTTCGTGTCACGGCCATGGAGCAGGCTGCGGGCGTCCGGGTCACTTCAAGCACGTTGGTCATTGACAGCCCACTGACCGCAGATTTCATTCGTGCTGTCTTTCGGGCCGCTGAAACCGCGGCGTACCATCATGTAACGGCCGTACGCGCCACCGTGTTCAACCCCGGTTTTCTGTTGCTGCTCATGGACGAATAACCAACTTCACGCCCCACGCATACGAAGGGACGACACGAAAACGGCTTTCAAGGAGGTTTATTGCTCACCCGAAAACGGCTTTCCCGGCGATTTTCGGCAGGCCATGCACCGCAAGCCGTTGCTTGAATCCTGTGGAATATGGCCTAACATAGGGCAGGCCGCCATGATACGGGATGAACCGTAACAACGCAGATCGGGTTTCCGCCCCGCCTGCCAAAACTCGGAGACATCATGCTGCTTCCCACTCTCTTCGAAGTCTGTACGCCCCGCAAGGATATCTTGGCCGGGAGTGTCACCGAATCGGATTTCGCCGCGGACCTGGCCCAGGTGCTGCGGGGCGATGCCCCGGAAGAATACAAAGACCCACGGAAGTTCTTCGCCTATACTCACCCCACCCGGGGACTCAAAGATCTCTTGTGGAACGTCTGCCGCCGTCTCTCGGGCAGCGGCGGCCAGGCGGCTTCCATCCTGCGCCTGGATACGAGCTACGGCGGAGGTAAGACCCACTCGCTCATCGCCCTGACGCACGTGGCCCGGCGAGCCGTCGGGGTGTCCGACGTCCAGGAATTCCTGGATCCCGAAGCCATGCCCAAGGTTCCCGTTCGTATCGCCGCTTTCGACGGAGAAAACGCGGATCCGGCCAACGGTCGACGGTTGGGCGACGGAATCACCGCCTTTACTCCCTGGGGAGAAATCGCTTACGCCCTGGCCGGTAAAGACGGATTTGAAAGGGTTCGCAGAAGCGATACCCAGTGTGTCGCACCCGGCGCAGAAACGTTCAAGGAGCTTTTCGGAAACCAGCCGACGCTTATTCTCATGGATGAGCTTTCCGTCTACCTGCGCAAGCTCAAGGCGCTGGATCGGCAACAAGCGAGGGGGCAGCTGACGGCTTTTATGACCGGTCTGTTCAAAGCGGTGGAGTCGAGCCCCCAAGCCGCCCTGGTCTATACCCTGGCCATTGGAAAGGGAGGCAGAGCCGTCGACGCCTACAGTGAAGAAAACCAGTTCATCGCCGACTTCATGGAGGAAGCGGAGAGCATCTCGGCGAGAAAGGCCGCTCTGCTGGATCCTACGGAAGAAGGAGAGACCGTCAGGGTGTTGAGACGCCGCCTGTTCGACACTGTGGACGACGAAAAATCCCGGGCGATCATTCAAGCCTATCGGGAGATCTGGGAAGCCCAGAAGGAGCACCTTCCTCCCATCGGCGCGGGGGATCGCCGCGTAGAGGATTTCACGGCGGGCTTTCCACTGCATCCGGAGCTGATCCGCACCCTGAAAGAAAAAACATCCACCTTAGGGAACTTTCAAAGGGTCCGGGGCATGCTCCGGCTCCTGGCCCATACCATCGCTCGCCTGTGGACGCAACGCCCGCCGGACGCTTACGCCATCCACCCGCATCATATCGACCCCACCTTTGAACCGATCCGGCAGGAACTGGTCACGCGGCTCGGACAGAGCGCATTCGTTCCAGGCCTGAAGGCGGACGTGGGAGCGGTGGAAGAGGACCAACCCTCCCTGGCCCAGGAGATCGATCTGCAACAATACATGGGACTTCCGCCCTACGGCTCGTATGTCGCCCGGACGATTTTCCTGCATACGTTGGCCTTCAACGAAGAACTCAAAGGCGTGTCCCAGGATGGCCTTCGGTACTCCATTGTCTCCCCTGGCACGGACATCAGTTTTGTGGACGATGCGGTACGGCGTTTCGTTCAGGCCTCGGCCTACCTGGACGACCGTCCCAACGTGCCCCTGCGGTTTCTCACGGAGGCTAATCTCACTCAAATGGTCCGTCGTCAGGAACAGCAGCAGGTGGATCCTGACGAGGTCCGCGTGCAACTTAAGGACAGGATCAAAAGCATCTTTTCCAGCCGGATTTTTCATCTGATTCCGTTTCCGTCCATGCCCAACGACATTCCCGACGATCCGTCGGAAAAGAAACCGATTCTGGCGGTTATCAGCTACGAGGCCGTGGATGTGAACTCAGATCACCCGGTGCTCCCCGAACTGGTGAGGAAGCTGTTCCGTGAGAAGGGGGCCGGCGGCGACCGGAGGCTTGGAGTGAATCAAGTGGTCTTCGTCGTGGTAGACTCCCACAGATGCGCCGAGATGAAGAAAAAGATGATCCGCCGCCTGGCCCTTCAGCAGTTGAACCGTCCGGAGCGTCTCAAGGAACTGGCCGAACATCAACAGGACCGATTGAAGGAATGGCATCAGAAGTCGGAATCGGAGGTGGCCATCAGCATTCAGCAGGCTTACCGCCATGTGTTTTATCCCTCCACGCATCACGTGGAAGGGGCCGACGTGGACCTGGGCTACGCCGTTGTCGAGTTGCAGAATGCTTCCGCCGATCCGGGCGACGGTCAGAAGCAGCTGGTGCGCATACTTCGGGATGTGGAAAAGAAACTGAGGCTGCCTGCGGATGAGCCGGACTCTCCCGAGTACCTTCAGGCCAAGACCCCTTTGAAGAAAGGACAAATCTCCACGGCGGCCCTTCGGGAAGAATTTCGCCGGGATCCCGCCCTTCCCATACTGGTGGGCGACGATGTTTTTCTCAAGGGAATCCGAAAGGGCATTGACGAGGGCCGGTTCGTATACCGGCGGGGGGACCTCGTCTTGGGCAAAGGGGATCCTTGGGCGGACATCAAGATCGACGAGCAGTCTTTCGTCTATACCGCCGACTACGCCGGGGAACACGGAATTTGGCCGCCTCCCAAGGCGCCGCCCCAAGAGGAACAGGTTCAAATTCCCCCACCCAAGTCTCCTGAGAAGACACCGCCGCACACTCCACCTCCTGAAACAGGCAAGTCCTTCAGCGAGGAAGGAATACTCAAAGAAGCTCTGACCCGGCTGTGGGAGAGGACCAGGAAAAACAACTTTATTGCCGTATCCGCTTTGATTCTCAAACTCTACGACGCGGACGGTTTCAAACTGATGGGCCTGGTGGGGACGGTCCCCAATTCCGAAAAGAAGATTCGAATCGACGGCGCGTATGAAACGAACCAGGGCAGCGAATTGACGATTGGTTTTAAGGGGGCGATTCCGGATGCTCAACCGGTGAAGGATTTTCTGATTCCACAGTGGAATGCCGCTAAGGACAAGCGCATAGAAGTGGAATTCACCATCGCTTTCAAAGAAGGACTTTCCCTGAAAGGAAGTGAGCCCGAAAACCTCACGGACAGGTTGTGCCGGTTCGGAACCGGAGCGGCCTACGTAAAGGCCGTGGTGGAGGGGGACCGATGAACGCGAAGTTGTCCATTCTGCCGGACACGGAAAACCGTAAAGGAGCCCCCAGGTATGAGCTTCGGGCCAAAGACCACGGGCCGGACGATCTCGAACTCGAAATCTGGCAGGTCCCATCTTCGGCAACGCCCCACATCAGGTATCCCCTCCGCATCGCCGGGCTGCGGGGAAGGAACCTGGCCCTGGTGGAGCACCGGGTCCTCAGAAGGCTGGCCAAGGAGGGCGTCCGTTTCGGCGCCTTGAATAGAAATCAGACGGCGCGATTTGAACTGGACGAAGAGCCGGCCCTGAATCTGGGTCTCCTGTTCCGGGTTCTGGCGCCCATGCGGAGTCGGGCGAACATGCGGATGGTGGCGGAAGGCGTCGAGGCCATGGCCCGGGAGGAAGCGGCGTACTGGCTCGGCATGGCCATGCACCGGAAGTATCCGCGGCGGGTGCTCATGGCCCTCCGATTCTTGCTTATTGACCCCAAGGGCGGCAACTCCTCCGCCTGGTAAACCGGCGCATCCATACAAGGAACGATCCCATGACCCGTCGTCTCATCGAAAGCTGGCTGCCCATCGCGGAAATCGGAATCGAAAGTTTGCGCGAACGGACTCCAATGACTCCGTTTCCCGCTCCCAACAGGCTGCATGTCTGGTGGGCCAGACGTCCACTGGTGGCATCCCGGGCCGCCGTCCTGGCCTCCATCCTGCCCGAAGACGCAGACAGGGATAAGTTCCTTTATGCCTTGGGAATTCATGGGGATCCGGTTGCTTCAAGAAGAAAAATTGACGCGGCACGCCGGAAAGGAGAGCGATTTGGAGGTGAGGCGTACTCTTATGCAAGGGCTTTTACTTACGTGCCTTCATCTGAAATAAAACACTGGATTGCCTCCCAGAGAACGCGAGCGGAAACCTACGGTGGTATCCTGATAGATCCTACAGCTGGGGGTGGTAGTATTCCTTTCGAAGGATTAAGGCTCGGTCTTGGAGTAATCGCCAATGATCTCAATCCGGTTGCTTCGTTGATTCTGAAAGCGACGGTGGAATTCCCCACGTCTTTAGGGCTTTCTCTTTTTCAAGAGTTCAAACGCATTTCGAATAAGTTTTTGGCAATCCGCGAAAACCGCCTAGCTGATTTTTTCCCCTCGGAGTCTATGATCAACGCCATCCCCACCAATTGGGTCTGGGCTCGAACCATCATCTGCCCCTACTGCGGGGGGCTCATCCCCCTTTCCCCCAACTGGCGGCTGACCTCCGACGGCGCGGGGGTGCGCCTGCTTCCTCAAACGGCCGGCGGTTTGAACCGTCCGGACCGTATCTGCCGGTTCGAAATCGTCCGGGAGGTCAACGATCAATCCGAAGCTACCGTCACCCAGGGGGACGCCGCGTGTCCCTTTCCCGATTGCCGGCGCCTGGTGGACGGCGACGAAATCAAACGCCAGGCCCAAGCCGGTGGCATGGGGGAACAACTCTACGCCGTCGTGTATAAAGAGAAGGTCACCAGCCTCACCAAGGCGGGCAAAGAAAAAGAGCGATGGGTCCGGGGATACCGGGCGCCCCGGCCGGAAGACGATGTAAACAAAAAAATCCACCGGGTTCTTCAGGAAAAACTTCCCGAATGGGAAGCTTTGGATCTGGTTCCTACCGAAAGATTTCCCGAGGATGCGAACGATACCCGTCCAATCCAATATGGGATGCCTTTATGGCGTGACCTCTTCTCCCCCCGCCAGCTCCTGTGCCACGCCACCAGCGTCGAAATCTACCGGGAATTGTGGGAGGAAGAGAAAGCCGCGCCGTCCTTTAGCGAGGCGACCCGCGCCGCCTTCGGGTATCTCGCGCTGACTCTCGACAAGCTGAGGGACTACAATTCGAGAATGACTCACTGGCACGTGGCACGAGAAGTGGTCGCTGGTACGTTTGATAGGCACGACTTCTCATTCAAATGGTCTTATGTGGAAATGGCCCCTCTCATCACGGGTCTGGGCTACGACTGGGCCATCGAACAGACCGCCAAATGCATTTCGGAACTCATCGACCTGGTGCGTCCGGACCTGGACATGAAACAGCTGCGGAAGAACCCGAAACAGGCCCCCCTGTGGGAGTCTCCATCGTTCACGCCCCCGCCGGTGACCATCACCTGCAAGTCCGCCGATGCCCTGGACCATCTGGAAGACCCGAGCGTGGATGTGGTGGTCATGGATCCGCCTTACTACGACAACGTCATGTACGCCGAACTTTCCGATTTCTTCTACGTGTGGTTGAAGCGAACCGCAGGCTACGTGTTTCCCGAATTGTTCACCCGGGCGCTTACGGACAAGGAAAACGAAGCGGTGGCCAACCCCGCCAAATTCAAGGGCATGAAAAGGGCCAAGGAAATGGCCTCCCGGGACTACCGGGACCGCATGGCCGCCATCTTTACCGAATGCAGGCGGGTCCTGAAACCCGACGGCATCATGACGCTCATGTTCACCCACAAGGCCACGGGGGCCTGGGACGCCCTGACCAAGGGACTCATGGAAGCGGGTTTTGTCATTACGGCAAGCTGGCCCATCAACACGGAAGCCGAAGGTTCCCTCCACATCAAGGACAAGTCCGCGGCCAACAGCACCGTTTTCCTTATCTGCCGCCCCCGTTCCCAGGCGGACCCGCGGGAAAGCATCCCCTTCTGGGAAGACTTGGAACCCGTCGTCCGTCGCGCCGTCCGAGCACGGATCCGGCAGTTTCAGGATGCGGGTATCAGGGGGGTGGATTTGTACCTGTCCGGTTTCGGTCCGGCCCTGGAAACGTTTTCCCGCCATTGGCCGGTCCGGCGGGGCCGGCCTTTGCCCAAGCCGCTTCCTAAAACGGGATCGCAGCTTTCTTTATTCGAAGAGGAATTCGACCCGTATGCCGCCACTCCCGAAGACGCCCTGGACGCCGCCCGGCGGGAAGTGAAGAATTGGAGACTGGAGCAACTGACCAATGTCCAGCGTAAAGCCGAATTTGACCCGCTGGCCGAATGGTTCGTTTTGGCCTGGGACGCCTTCGAAGCTCCCCAGTTTCCCTACGACGAAGCCTTGCGTCTTGCCCGGGCGGTGGGCGTGGATCTGGACGGTGACGTCATCGGCAGACTCGGAGCCAAGAAGAAGAGCGACGTGGTCCTTTGGGACAGCTCCATCCGGGCCGCCAAGGGAGCCTTGGGACCGGCGGACGGTTCCCGATCCATGATCGACGCCGTCCATCACGCGGCCCATGCGGCCAGAACCCGTAATCTGAACGCCGCCGCGGAATTGCTTTCCCGATCCGGCGTGGACCGGGAACCGGCCTTCCTGAAAACGCTGGAAGCCGTACTGGAAGTACTGCCCCCTTCGAGGGCGTTTACGGGATTCGATCCCACCGAAGCGGCGCGGGCCGCGGCCGACGACTTCGAAGCGCTGGAAAACCTCCGGCGACTCTCCTTTACCGAACAGGTCGATACGCCGTCACAACTCAGCATGTTTTTGGAAGAGACGGCATGAGGCTTCTCTCCGCCCGTTTGTGGAAGACCAAGTATACCCCTGATGTGGGAAGGCTGCTGAAGGAGTTCTACCTTCCGGCCTTGGAGTGCGCCGTCCGCTACGATCGCACCACGGGCTACTTCTCCGCGAGAGCCCTGGCCGCGGCCTCCCGCGGCATCGAGGGCCTTGTCCGTAACCGGGGAAAGATGCGCCTCATCGTGGGATGCACCCTGGCCGAGCCCGAAGTGGAAGCCATCTGCCGCGGGGAAAGCCTGAAAGACCATGTGGAAGCCGCTCTGATGAGGATTCCCCTTACGGATGCGGACGCCGCCGTGAAGGAGGCGCTGGAACTTCTGGCGTGGATGGTGGCCCGTGGCTTTCTCAACGTCAAGGCCGCGGTGCCCTGCGACGAAAACCGGATGCCCGTCCAAACCACCGCCATCTTCCACGAAAAATCGGGCATCATGGAAGATCGAGCCGGAAACCGGCTGGCCTTCAGCGGAAGCATCAACGAAACCTTCGAGGGATGGAACGCCAACTGGGACAGCTTCCACGTGTTCACTTCCTGGGGCGGGGCTTCGGACCATGTGGATGCGGAAGAGCAAACATTCCGGCAGCTATGGACGGACCGGTCCAGGACCGCCTTGGTCATCGACATCCCTGCCGCGGTAAAGGCGAACCTTCTATCCTTCCTTCCCGCAAACGATCGGCTCCCGGCCCGTCTTGAGACCCGGGAAAAACCGACCCGATGGAAGACCCTGACAGACGCTTCTCCCGAATCGCCGCCGGAACCGTATGCGGACCCCAGGCGGATTGTATGGGGTTTTCTCAAGAGGGCGCCCGGACTTCCGGACGGCGGGGAACGAATAGGTGAAGCCACCTGCGCCGTGACCCCATGGCCGCATCAGATTCGCGCGTTTCAGCGCATGTACGAAAATTGGCCGCCGCGATTGCTCATTGCCGATGAAGTGGGCTTGGGCAAGACCATCCAGGCGGGGTTGCTGTTGCGTCAGGCCTGGCTCGCGGGCAAGGCGGAGCGTGTCCTGATCCTGGCGCCCAAATCCCTGCTCCGGCAGTGGCAAATCGAATTGCGGGAAAAATTCAATCTAAACTGGCCCATCTACGACGGCAAGAAGCTGACGTGGTATCCGAGTCCGGCTTTCAACGCCGGAGGAACGACGCCGGTGGATGCGGACCAATGGCACCGGGAACCCTTCGTTCTGACCTCCAGTCAGATGATGCGGAGAGAAGACCGCGCCGAGGAGTTATTGGAAAGAGCGAAGCCGTGGGACCTGCTGGTGCTGGACGAAGCCCATCACGCCCGGAGACGCGGAGGCGGTGCGGACGATGAACGGCCTAGCCGCCTCTTGCGTTTGATGAGGCGCCTGAAAGAAAAATCCAAGGGGCTGATTTTGCTCACGGCCACTCCCATGCAGGTGAGCCCCGTCGAAGTGTGGGATCTCTTGAATCTTATCGGCCTCCCTTCCCAGTGGAGCGCCGAAGCCTTTCTTCATTTTTTCGAAACCGCGGGCAAGCCCATGCCCGGGAACACGGAGTTGGCCTACCTGGCGGAGCTTTTTCGGGCCGTTGAAAGCGCCTACGGCCCTGTGTCTCTGGAGGAAGCCAGAAAGTTTGTTCCGAACGAAAGCAACCTTAAGGCCCAAAAAGTGTTGAAGGCGTTGCGGGATACGGCCACGATCCCCTTGAGGCAGTTGGAAAGTCCGGAACGACGGGCCGCGATCCGACTCATGAAAGCGAATACCCCTATTCGAAGGCTCATTTCCCGCCATACCCGGGAACGTCTCCGAACCGCCCTCAAGGAGGGAGACCCCGCCACTCGTTTGGCCTACAGGGAGATTGACGACCGTTTCGTGTCCATGTCCAGGGAGGAAAGAAGCCTCTACGAGTCCGTGGAAGAATACATTTCCAAAACGTACAATCAGGCCTCACCGGACAAAAGATCCGCCGTGGGGTTCGTGATGACGGTCTATCGCCGGCGTCTGGCCAGCAGCTTTTGGGCTCTATCCCGTACGTTGGAAAGGCGCCGAAAATCAGTGGATGAGCAAGGCGTCCATTGGAGAGAAACAAGCCACCATTTCGAGGAAGACGCTTCGGACGACGATCTCGACCCGGAAACCATGGATGCGGAAGACGCCTTTCAACTGGAGTCCCAGGCTCTGGCGGAGGAGGAAAAGGGCGGTATCGCCAATCTGCTTTTCCTCCTTGGGAAATTGCCTCTGGACTCCAAGGCGACGGTGCTGCTGGACGAAATCGACAGGTTGAAAGCGGCCGGATACCGCCAGGTCATGGTCTTCAGCCAATACACGGATACCCTGGATTTTCTTCGAAACGAACTTACCCGCAGGTTTGGCCTCGGTTCGGTCCTCTGTTTTTCCGGTCGTGGAGGGGAACTACAGGAATACGGTCGTGGCTGGCGCCTCATTTCGAGGGACGACATCAAGAAACGATTCAAGGAGCGGAAAGCGGACATCCTGCTGTGCAGCGATGCCGCCGCCGAGGGGCTGAACTTCCAGTTCTGCGGCGCCGTGATCAACTACGATATGCCCTGGAACCCCATGAAGGTCGAGCAGCGCATCGGTCGCATAGACCGTTTGGGTCAGGAACATGAGATCATCCGCATTGTAAACTTTCATTATGAAAACACGGTGGAAACGGACGTTTATCGCGCCCTTCGAAACCGCATCGAGCTATTCAAGACCTTTGTCGGCAGGCTGCAACCCATTTTGGCCGCTTTACCGCGAGCCCTCTCCGAAGTGACCCTTGCCCCCGCACACGACAGGGAAAGGGCGAAAGTGGATGTGGTTTCCAGGATTGCCGAGAAAGTGGATGAATTGGAGGGGGGAGGCTTTGATCTCGACGAGGCCGCTGCGTGGGACTGGATGGAGCCTCAACGGCCCGAACCCCTTTATGATCTCAACGACCTGGGCCGCATTCTTTCGGCGAACCGGCTCCTGCCTCCCGGCGCCGAAGCCAGGCAAAGCGGCCCCAAGGATTACGCCTATTTCGCCCCCGGCATGAGCCGGCCCCTCCGAGTGACCACGGACCCGGAATACTTTGATATGCACCCGGAAAGTACGGAACTCTGGTCTCCGGGAAGCCCCCTTTTCCCGGATATGGAATGGGTCGATGGCTCGGAAGAGATTACTATCGATGCATTCAAGGAAGCATTAACGATCGGTATTCACTCGCAAGACGACCAATGAAGGCGTTGCCCAGGCTGATATGCGGCTCTTCGACATCTTGTAGGAAAAACACACCACTATCCCCAAGATAGACTGCTCTCCGGGAAGCCCCCTACCTCACCCATGTCCTTCCAACGGTTCCCCGTATTGGATGCCACGTAGCTATACCGTTTTGAGCAGGAAGCACTACTTTTGCGCCCGGCGCCACCGGCCGTTTCACTGAACGATACGGCCGGACCGGACAGTTCCGGACCGGACACTCCTCCGGCTCCCGAACGTCGCCGCCGCTGCACCATACACAGCAAGTCCCGATGCTTTTGACCGGCGTCTTGTTCGCATCCCCCGCCGCGCGTCTTCCCATTCGATACGGCCACAAGGGGCGCTCGTCGTGCGTGCGCTTCCTCCGCTCGGCCAGACTCCACCCCGAGCACTCCAAACATTGCTCACAAATGGCCCGCATCGCAGTCAAAGAGCTTACAAAAAATCTGGACAATTTCTTCACCGGTGCCGTATCCTAAATAGAAATAGAAGTACCCCTTAGCAACGGTAAGCAATCAATATCTGTCTATGGAGGGTTCATTAATGGCAAATGACGTAGATAATATTGTAAACTCTAAGTCATTACTTTCTGATCAAGCTGCACAACTCTTAAAGTCGGATTTGGTTGATTTCAAGTCAAATGACATTAAGGCGATCCGCGAGTATTTGCTCCCATTAGAAGATACGAATCAGCTTTTTCTTGACCCGGCTACCGTAGCGATGATTATGGAAGTAGCGGCAGTCGTTGGTAAATTGCTGTCTGGCTGGTTGGAAAAGACGCGAAATGACTCTCTAAAAAAAATTGCCGGAGAGCTTCACAAAATTAATGCAAAGCTTGATATTATAGACAACAAGTTGGCGAATATTCTCAATGAGTTGGCGGCTTTAAAAGTATCCGTACAACAGGCTCCGATAATTGATTTAAGGCATGAGTTACTGGCCTTACAGCAGACAATAGCGGATAATTTTAATAGATGGCATTCAAGTAATAATGCTACAGAACCCGAGGGAATTCTTATTAGCTTACAGGTGTTAACCAGAAAGCTCATCAATTACGGGTACGCGCAATATCTTCATGTTGCTTACGCTATATCATCTGAAGTTCAACTATCGCTTCTGATTAACAGACAATTTGAATACATAAAGCCATCATTAGACAGGTATATGGCCTACTTTAACGAGTGTATTAATGCCAAAATTCCCGGCTCTTTTGGTAAAAGGTTTGATGAGGTTAGCCATCGCGAAAGGACATTAAAAGGCAAACATGACAAAATTACTCGTCCTATTTATGTTGATTTATACACGAAAAAGAGGTATACTCATACAAACGACGAAAGATGCACTATCGAAGAGATGCACTATCGAAGAGATGCACTATCGAAGAGATGTATTATGCTGAAGTTATAGGCAATATTTTAGAGGGTTATAAGCGTGGGGCTGAACAGAAAAGAGTACTAAGTGAAGACTGTTATATTATATTGCGCCCACACGAAATAGTTCGGGTATATGCATATATTTCGGAACCTATATGGAAACTCGAAAAACATATGAATTCGTCAATTTATCTTAGTAGTTCGCTTAAGGCAAGTATTAACTTGGACCACCTTACTATTTATAATAATGAGCACAAAGAATATGTAAAATCTTTGGCAGACATAAGAATACTGGACATCCATAAAGGCAACGCGAAAGATATTGCCGCAAAGATTAAATCAATTGAAAGTGAATTGCAAACTTTGAATAGATAGACTGTACTTTCAACGCTTCGCGACAGTTTAGTTGTGCAGGTAAATATATAAGAATAGTGTGCTACTTATAATGAATGAAATTAGACAGGGCATCAAAGTCTATCTTGGCGGCAGGATAGAAGAGGTTTCAAATCCGAAGCATACAGGTGCGCTCTGGATTGAACAGGGAAGTGGACCCCACCCAAGGCGGGGTCCACTGTTGTTAGAAACCAAGCTGTACTGTGGTTGACGAGAACGCAACGCGCGCATTGTGTAGCCTCGGCAACTCGATCGGAGCCATTGCTGTCGAAGCTCATTTTACCTGAACTGGCGTTTGCTGTTGATGTTGTTTCCCCCCCATGGTGGCCCGGAAACCCAAGGGACTTTGATCGAAAACCTGCTAGTCACATCATCGTAGGTTTGATGAGATTGAGCATAAAAACTCATATAATGGGGTCTAATCAAGTCCCAAAGCATTTTTATAGTCTTGGATATTTTTTCTATATTCAAGAATTTTCGCTTCGCGCTGAAGCCTGTTCAGTTCGTCATCATCTTTAGCAAAGGTCTTCTCTAGCAAAGATTGAATCGGCGCCATACCTTGATCAATCCACTTGGGCTCAAAGGCAGTCTCAGTTGTACTAATCGTCTTTATGGACCCTGAATCGTGATGATATTTTATCTGCCCACTACCTGATGCTTTTGGGGAAAGAGATGCAACTACCCCAAGCTGCGCCAGCATGACTTTTGCTGTTGCATGTACATCTTGTTTTCTTGGAAGTGTTGGCGCTTCCGAAAAAATCTTTATGTCTGCAGTTGCGGGGATTCGATAGTAGAAACCGCGTTTCTTGGTTTCTGTATCCTTTACTTTACCATTTGGATTGTGTATCTTTTCAAACGTGGCTCTCAACGTTTTATCAGGGTGCTCGGTTTGTGAGATAGCTATTTCCAAATAGAAGATAGCGAAAGGCAGCTCTTTTTCGATATCTGCCATTATTTCCGTGGGAATGTTATGCCAGACTGAGTCATCAGGTATTGGTTCAAGTCCTGCCCCTGGATAAAACTTAAATAGAGGGTATAGAAATGTAGTCTTGTCCTGTTGGGGTCGAACATGAAACTCCACATTATACTTAGATATTACGGAAAAGGAAAAATCTCTCATTAGTCTTGTTTCTTCTGCCTCCAGCATATCAAGCAACAACTTTAAATCTTTCATTTCACTTAGCTTGATATCATCCATTATCAATCGAGTAAGGATATTCGTTCGCTTTGTTTTAATCTTCTTGATTTGTTCTGATTGGTACTTAGCTCGTTCGTCCGTGCACACTGTCGTCCTATCTATAGGTGGAGCTATAGGTGGTGCCATTAGTGCGATAGGAAGCGCGGTGAGCACAGAAGCAAATGTTTTTAGCACTATCTCCGGCCGTTTATCAGTTATGGTTGCACTCATATCTGTAATCGCTCCTAACTCTGTGAGTGATAGAGTCAAGCTCCTATTCTCAAACCACTTCCCTTCGAGATCGATCCAATAAATCTCCGATTCATCTGGTTTGGACAGACTAGCAATCTCTATTTCTCCTACTTCATAATGAGTGGAATTATAGTTAGTAAGATCAAGAAGATGCCTGCATTGTGCATACTTGCCAGGCTTTTTTGTTGTTATCTCCGTCTTTACAATCAATAGCGTACGAGGCAAAGCATAAAATAAGCCGGTTTCGCTTATCTGCGACGATTCTGTAAGCTTACTGACAACAATTGGGCGTGTGCAAGCACTCAACAAAATCATTAGTGCCAGGAGAAACATGAACTGAATACGCATAGATCCCCTCCCTATTTAATGTCTATCCAGGAAGCTAACCTATTATTACAAAAAGAGAATCGCCCAGATTAGGGTGAAAAGTTATTGCATTGGATGATCTTAAAAAGGTGCCAACCAATTGATATCATTGCATTAACAAGAAAAAGGCCACGCCCAACATGCGCGATAAAAGACAAAAACAAAAGCTGCTGTCGCCG
>Ga0068713_1001220_pt1 | contig 36219 bp, 35 predicted proteins | sample MTBAKSrepl2MetaG_FD_62223 | JGI IMG/M metagenome (GOLD analysis project Ga0068713, IMG submission 62223) | Enrichment culture microbial communities om Arthur Kill intertidal strait, New Jersey, USA, that are MTBE-degrading - MTBE-AKS2 (Arthur... | ecosystem: Environmental > Aquatic > Marine >... | reverse complement strand
ATTGTACCTTTCAGACACCTTCTCCGCAAGTGCATGAATATCTATTCGCTGCCCGGACAGCAACACGTAATCGGTATTCTGCCACTGCCTCTTGACCTTACCGACAAGCGCCGAGTGACCGGACCACAAACTTCTGTCTAACTCTTTAAGATCTTTGACCCGCCCGGCCCTTAACAGATTGAGATGAATATATCGAATCAGCTCTTTATAGCCGGTGAGAATTTTGCGCATACTCGAGGCTAAAGGCAAATTCTTTGCCTTACAAAGCAGATGAAAATGATTCGGCATCAAAACCCAGGCATAGATTTCCATCGCGCCTTTCTGGACCAGAGCCGACAGACGATCTATAAAATCGTTACGATCCCCATCACTGCGAAATATCTTTCTTCTCTCAATTCCCCGGCCCATAACATGGTGCAGCACACCAGGGGCATCTAACCTTGCTAATCTCGGCATATCCTGTAACGATCATATTGAAGAGTAATCGTTAAGCACTTTCTGCACGAACGTCCCCTCTGCCGTCCCTGATAGGTGGTGTGGGGAGGGGGAGAGAAAAACTCCCCCTTACCCGATTGGGGTTTTCTTCATTTTTTTTGCTTTTTCCAAAGCCGTGCGATTTCAGTAAACGTCAAACCTTCAAGTCGCTTCTGCTGAGCGAACAATTGCCATTCGGTGAGAGCTTTTTTCCGTTGTATTTGTTTATCAATTTGTTCGGCATCCCCCAAAAGCGATGACAGTTCAATAATCTCAATTCTTTTCGGGCACTCCTTCCAATTGTGTTTCCAGCATATGATGACATCAACGCCGGATGGATCATGGCCATGCGCCTTGAACGAACGACTGTCATATTCGAACTCGATTCTGACTTCCTCCCAACGATTTTTACCTACTTTGCGCCGGGCTAAACAATCTGGGTATCCAGATTGGATGGACTCAATCTTGAAGTCGAAGGTTTCATGAAGCACGCCGAAAAGATAAACAACGCCGAGCTCATTGACCGGTGCGCAGGAAAGTGACTTGAATGCTATTTTATCTCCAAATATGCGTCTACGGTTTGAAGCGGTCATCCTTCTTCTTTTCTCCAACTACGCCGGGCATAACAGACCTGAAAAACGCAATAGCATCTTTCAGGCCCGTGTTCATTCCCTTGCTATGTTTTGTTTTAATGGTAAAATTCCTTAAAAAATTCGGGGTCCACTTCAAAATCCTTCTTTGGTTTTAATCCCAATTCTAATTCTTCAAACATTTCGATCAATTTTTCACCGTCAACAAGTTCAATGGGTGGCACACCGTCTCGGCGAGCTTCTTTTTTTGCATCAAGCGTGAAAGATCCAGTCGTTATTACGATTCCCTTATCAGCTCTTCCAAGCATAGCGCCCCTAAAATCCCGTATTTGCGATGCAGATACACTGCCCTTAAAGCGTTTGCTTTGAAAAAATACGCTAAAACTTACGAATGGATTGACTTGAAGGACACCATGACCATCTATTCCACCGTCCCCTGTCTTTCCGGTAACAACAACCTGTTCGAAGCCTGATTCTCTTAATAATCTCTGGCAAAGTTTTTCAAAGCCCGATGGAGGCAGGGACAATAAAATTTTCATGATTTCGGTTTTGTAGTTTTCTTGTTGCTCAACATCTTCATCGTCAGTTTCATATGATGTATATAGTTCAGGTTTTTTATTTTTCGCAGCGCCTGTAGTTACCTTAGCAAGTTCCTTTTTACGTTTGTATAATTGACAAAGAATTTCATCTGTTATTTTTTCTTTATAGGCCTTCTCAGTAAGGCTCCAAACACCTCTATGGGACGAATCGAGATAACCAGCTTTTACAAGTACAAATCTAGCCCATCCAATCTGATTTTTTATTCTCGAAATACCACTTTTGATTGTTTGCGACAATTCTTCCTCTGTAATACTCATCTTTTCTACTACACGATCTGTCACTTCAGAAGCTTTGCCGGAGCCACCAAGATCCTTCAACGCCTCAACGATTGGCTTAATAAATCGAAAGAATTGTGGGAATTTATACTTTGACATCAACCCCCTCCTTGATGATTCCTCCTTAATTACCCCAACTTGTGAGTAGCGAGAATTATTTCGCGTTTATTGGACTGTTTCTGTACCGCTTTGGCATATCTTATTGCGCAAATTCTGGTATCCGCCGCCTTAACTAAAGTACAAATTTACATGCCGTGTCCACCGCCATTAACCTAACATACTGAAAGTTTATTAAATTTTAAAGCGGTCGCTCGTATTGGGGGCCGCTGCCGTCTCAGGGCAATTCGGTATTTGGGAACTTCAGCACAACTTTCATGGCAGGCGCTCCGGTAAAAGCCGCTGCGGCATAGGCATAGAATTGTTGACGCCGGAACATAGCTAATTTAATATCAAAACCGCGTTTGAGAATCAAGAAATGGATTGAAGTGGCGTTCAAATCGGAAGGTTCAGCATCTTTGACGCATTGAAAAAAGGAGAAAAGCCATGAATCAACCCGTTGAAAAAGCGGCTTTCATCTGTTCCCGCGATACCATCGACGGCGCCTATCCCTCGCTTATCCTCGGCATCAATGCCGCCAGGCTGGGCATGGAAACCAAGGTTTTTTACACATTTATGGGGCTTCGTCTGCTCCTCAAAGGCGGTTTTGAGCGGGCCAAGTTTATCCCCCCGGGCGTCATGGGAGCCATTCCCGGCATGGCGAGCGTTGCAACGGCCATGATGAAAAGCAAAATCGACAAGGCCAATATTCCCAGCCTGGCCGAACTGCAGGAAATGGCCCAGATCGAAGGGGTGCAACTGGTCGCCTGCCGCATGACGGTAGACATGCTGGAGCTAGAGGAAGAAAACCTGATTGAGGGGGTGGTGATCTGGAACGCCGAAGATTTTCTCAAATACGCCAAGGATGCCAAGCTGTGCCTCTTTACTTAACCGGTTCTATGAGAGTTCCAGAAGATATCAGGAAGCCGGGGAGGCCGGGACATTTTCACCGGCATTGAGTGTGCCGAGGGGGAAGACGATATTGCTTTCCGGACGGAGAAAAACGGTTTGGGTCGGATAAGCGAACTCAATCCCTTTTTCTTCGAAGCGCCTATAAATTTCGAGATTGATGTCTTGCTGCATGTCCATGAACACATTGTAGTCGGCACTCTGGATCCAGTAAACAACTTCGAAATTGAGCGAGTAGGCGCCGTAATCCTTGAAATGGGCCCGATCGAAGCGGGCCAGCAATCCGGGTTCAATGATCTGCCGAATCATGTCCGGGATTTCCTTCAATTTTTCGTAAGGTGTCTGGTAGAGCACGCCGATCGTAAAAACGACGCGGCGTTCAACCATCCGCTTGAAGTTTCGGATCCTGCTATTTAGAAGATCCGCATTGGAAAAAACGAGCTGCTCACCGGATAGACTTCGGACTCGTGTGGTCTTCAAGCCTATATTTTCGACCGTGCCCAGAAAATCGTCGATGATGATGAAATCACCGATCACGAAAGGCTTGTCCAAGACAATTGAAAAGGATGCCAGCAGATCCCCCAAAATATTCTGCACGGCCAGGGCTACCGCAATGCCGCCTATTCCTAATCCAGTGGCCAGGGCCGTAATATTCACCCCAAGGTTATCGAGGATCACCAGCGCAAGAATAGTCCAGAGAATGATCCGAAGCACGAATCCCACCGAACTGAAGGTTGTGACAGCCACGGCGTCCGAATCAAGTTTCTGCCTGCGATAACGATTTACACAGAACCGGATGATGAAAGAGCCGAAGATGCCGATCTGAAATAAAACGGCGAAGACGACAATTTTTATGAAGGCTTTTTCGACCGTCTTCGGCAGGTTGAGCCACAGGGTGCCGATATAGACGGCTACCACAAGCAGCAGGGCGGGCTTGAGAAGCCCAATGAGGTCTGCAGCCAGATCATCCCAATCGTTCGGGGTGGTGCCGGCGATTTTTTGTGTTTTGCCGTATAGTATCCGCCTCAGAACAGCGGTTGCGACAAAGATGGCCGCAGCTACAGCCAGTGCGGTTACCCAATCCGCCAGTGAGTTGTGGTAAATTATCTTTTTTAGGTCCATTGCGATTTCCTTTGGCACGAAAGACGACTATATCCCGGTCTATCATTTGTAACCGTTCACAGGGGTCTGCTTTATGGTCCGCAACCATAAGCGCTTGCCGTTGCCAACGGCAGCCAAGCATTTGCGGCCGTTTCCAAACAGCCCCTTAGATGGTCATCTCAGCGTTTTGACTTCTCTCTGCCTGCACGCAAATAATTCGAAGGCTATGGGAGCGTATCGCTAGCAGCAGGTCACATGTTGCGGCCAGTAAAACAGACCCCTGTGAACGGTTACTATCATTTTATTGAACGTCATTTCGGATCTCCCTAAAGACCATGGTCCGCCGCGCGGCTGGAAATACCCACGCTCGGACCGGTAAGCGGCATCGATTCCGAATGCCCTAACCCCGAGACCTTTCAATAAATCCATAATGGCGGATTCCTTCGAGAATACCCGCGGCGCGCGGTGCCCTAGCAAAATAGACGTTCCTTGCGCCTTTGAGGTTTTCGATTTCCGGGCTGTAATTTCCGACCACAACGGCCAGAGGGTCTCCTCGCATCATCTCTTCATCGTTTCCCGAATCCCCGCACACCAGAAAATTAGCGAGGGGAATTTCCCACTTGTAGCTGAGGTACCGGACGGCCTTTCCTTTGGAAGCCCGATAGGGAAGGATGTCCAGAAATTTTTCGTGGGAATAGACCAGCGTATAACGCAAACGGTTCTTTAAGAGTAAATCGTGAATCACGGCCTGGCGGTCTTTTACCGGCTCCATATTATAACTGATCTTGTATTTGCGCTGGGCTTCAGGCGGCTGGTAGGTCAGAAAATCGAAGCGTTTCAGAAGGTCCACTATTTTTTCCCGGTTCCATTTGTCCTGGATATGGGACTGCCACCCCAGGTCCTGTTGCACCTGCTCTCCATAGTAAATTTCGGTTCCTACAGAAGATACAACGGCGTCAAGCCGGGTGATGCCATGCTCCTTCAAGTGTCGCAGCGCTGAATCGATGGTTCTTCCCGTAGCCACTCCGAAAGCGATGCGTTCACGGTTTTCTTCTATCAGCCGGAGCAGTTCGTTGAGACGGCTGTTTTCCTCACCTGTCAACGTATTGTCGATGTCTGTGATGACAAACCAGTTTATGGCGGCCAGCCTTTTGCCGACGGTGCTATAGGGTGCCGCTACCGGAATGGCTTCTCTTTTTCCATCTGACGAAAGAGACGTTAAGGCTTCGATGTATTTGTCCGCATGGTTGATCCAGGAATAGTGGTGTTTAACGCGGACGATCCCGTTTTTTGAAAACTGTGACCAGGTATCGGGATCCGTCAAAATAGATTTTATCGCAGCGGCGATTTTCTGGGTGTCGGAGGGATCAACAAGAATGCCGTTGCCGCACCTTTTGACAATTTCGATGGGACCGCCATCGTTGGTGGCTACGATAGGCAGACCACAGGCAGCGGCTTCCAGAAGAGTGAGCCCAAAAGGCTCGGTCAGTGCCACATTGACAAAGACGCCTCTTTTTTCGGCTGCAATCCGATAAAGCTCGGGAACCTCGTATTCGACATCGTGCTTTTTGGGGATGGCCATTCTGCCGTAAAGATCGTACTTGTCCATCAAAAGTAGCATCTCCGTAAGGACATCTTTTTCGTTGTCTTCCATATGGGTGATATCTTTTCGTATGCCCGCGAATACGGCCAGGTTGGCGATGGCTCGAATTTCCGGGTCCTGACCGTAGGCACTGACCAAACCCGAAATGTTTTTCCGTTTGTCCGGCCGACAAAGTGCCAATATTAGGGGTTTTTCAGGCTGGATGAAAAATCTGTTCAGTTCCTGCAGCATCGAAGCGCGGGCGAATATGGTCAGTTCGTTTTTCTGAAATTCGGGCATCACGATGTGGGAAAAGGGATGAAAACGATCCAGATCAAGGCCGGGTGGAATCACTCGAAACACCGGAAGCCTCCGATGCCGGTACATACCGTACTGGTCATCTATCTCCTGCTGCGTGCTCGTGACGATCAGATCCGCATGTTTGAGAAGCTCTTCTTCAACCAGGACGCGATGGTTGATCTTGTATTTTTTCTCGATTTCGTCTTCTCTCATCCCCTCGGCCAAAAGCTTCTGTTTCTTCGCCCTGCCCAGGGAATGACCGGTAAAGACAAACGGCACGCCGAAAATTTTCCCCAATTGCATGGCCACATATCCGGCATCGGCATAGTGTCCGTGAACGAAGTCGGGAATCGCCTCGTGTTGCTTTATGAATTTGATCGTTTTGTCGATATATTCGTCCAGATGCGGCCACAGAAGTTCCTTTCGGATATATTTTCTTCCGCCGCATTGAATTCTGACAATACGAAATCTGTCATTTACCTCTTCGACCGGTCGGCTGTAGTCATTGGAAACCGATTTGTCGGCAATAAGCCGCGTAAAAAGATCGACCCTCCGGACCCGGTCCAGACGGCTGAGTTGTTTGCCGAGTTCTATGACATACTTTACCTGCCCGCCGGTATCGGCATCCCGACCCAATTCCGGGTTTTCAGGCCGAATAAGTCCGTGCATGCTGTACATATGAATGTAAAAGCCTCTTTTCATTTCAATCCCCCGCTTCCATGATTCGTTTGAATTCATCATAGAATCTACTGGACAGAGGTACGGCGCCCCTGATTTCACAAATTCGACTGGCAAAACCGGCAGCGATCGAGACAATCCGTGCAGGCGGCCACGCCTTTAAATATCCGGCCGATACCGCGGCGGCATAGGCGTCGCCGGCGCCCACCGCATCGATAACGCGACGAGGCCCCGGTATACAGGCGTCGTAACGGTCGTTTCCCACATACAAACAACTTCCTTGAGCCCCTCTGGTCAGAGCGACCATCTCGATGCCGTAATCGGACATCAATTTCCTGACGACATCGTGATCATGTCCGCTTTCGGCGGCCATGCGCCGAAAGATATTCAACTCTTCCTGATTGAGTTTCAGTACATCCGCGTAGGACAGACAGTTGCAGATGCTCTCGCGTTCGTAACAGCCGGGTCTAAGATTGATGTCGCACAGGCACTTGGTTTCAGGGGCTTTGCGGGAAAGAATCTGCCGCAAGAACGCGCGGCCTGCGGGAGTTCTTTGCACGAGAGAACCAAAGTAAATCAGATCCACCCCTTGCTGCAACAGCAGGTCTGTCGACTCGTCAAAGGTGAGGTAATCGTAGGCGGCATCCGAAAGGATCTCAAAGTTCGGGCTGCCGTCGGCACTCTTGCCGATAAGCACGGTTCCCGTTTTATGTTTTCCATCTTTTTGGATATAATCCGTATCGAGTTCGTTCTCCCGCATGATTTTTAGAATATCGCGGCCGTCGTCATCGTTTCCGATGCGCGAAACAAGGCATACCTCGAATCCGAAATGCCGCAAATGAAAGCTGTAGTTGAACGGCGCACCTCCGATCCGCCGGTATCCCGGAAAAATATCGAACAATACTTCGCCGATGGAAATAATCATCGCAGAATCCTTACCGAGACGATCCAAGCGGCATTGCCTTTTTGTCGCAGAGAGGATCGTATAAAACAACACCCGCTTGGATCATCTCCAAGCAAAGGCAGCTTTTAATCTACTACGTTAAATATTTTTTGAATGTTTGCTTTTTTCTCATCCTTTGATTTTTGTCCTTCGAAAAAGACGCACAGGACTCTCATGTCCTGCGGAAACGGCTGGCGCCGGGTCCAGAGGCGGGCAGAGGGCAGGGTCGATCCAGAAGTTTTTTTTCTCCTGAATTTTTTCCAGTAACCAAATGCCGTAAGCGATTGCGACCAGCGTCACATGGTGATGCCACCCCTGCCAGGATCGGCCTTCAAAATGACCCAATCCCAGCTCGGTTTTCATCTCATGGAAGTCGTTTTCAACCCGGAATCGGCCTTTGGCCCCTTTGACCATCGTTCTAAGAGAAGTGGAAAGGTTGAGGCTGGAGAGCCAAAATCCCTCCGGTCCTCTCTTTCCCTCCGGCCGTTCGATGAGCAGCTGCTCGAAAGCGTTCTCACCCTGCCTCAAACTTTCTGCGGCACAAATTGTTATCCGGGCGAATTGGGAAGACATCGGCTCTTTCGTTCCTTCTCTCGAAATAACCGTTTTCCAGTTTTCATGCGAAAGCGAGTTGGAGATTTCTTGAAAAGTTTGCAGCTGTTTAAAGGGTGCCGCGCCGGATAGTTTCGCCGGTTTTCTGGCTTTTTTCATCAGAAATCCAATTGGATATGAATCACAACGGAAACAATTGCCATGACCATCGACCTGAACGAGGTAATCGAGCCGCCTGCTTCGAAGCCCTTGGCGAAATGCATGGTCGCTTCCAAAAACCGGATCCGCCAAAACCAGTCTTCGTTGCAGTCCCCAGTTCACGGCCTGATCGATCAGCTCGAGTGCCAGCTCTGTTTTATTTTTATAGACAATTTCCTCGGGTATTGCGGCTTTTTCCCTCCGCGGCGCATCATGGATCCACTCCTCGGGAAGATACAATGCCCAGCTGAGCGGCATGGTCAGCTCTTCGGTGCCCAAATCCAATTTGACGGCGACCTGGCAATTGGTCGTTTTGTCCGGTTTCCTGCAATATTGATAGGCGACTCCGGCCGAATGCACTCCTTTCTTCGGGAAAAAGACCTCATTGATAATCCAGTAAGCCGAAGGGACCAGTTCATCCTCCAGCTTCCTTGACAGGGAGGCCCTGACCGTGGGGAAGGACCAGGGGCTTTGATTGACAAACTGTTGTAGTGCCTGAACATCCGCTTCAGCAAGCCGTTTGGCAATGGGCTCTACAGATTTTCGGTCTCCATCCATCAGAAGACCCCGAACATACAATTCGGCATACCGGCGGCGTTCCGTACGCCCCATTTCGGCTGTCAGATCCGCCATAAAGGATTGTATTTTTTCTTTGAACTTTTCAATGTCTCGAGTTTTCATAAAATTTATTATAAACGAAAAAATGATAACAGTCAAGCTAAACTTAACGTAGTAGTAATTATCCAAGATAATACGAAAATTTGTAACCGTTCACAGGGGTCTGTTTTACCGGCCGCAACATGTGTACCTGTGCCTTGCGATACGTCCCGATCCTTCGAATGGTTATATGACAGGCAGCCGGCATGCATCGCGCTGGTCACTACCTGCTTCCGGGGCTGCCTGGAAACGGCCGCAAATGCCCGCTGCCGTCGGCAACGGCAAGCGCTTATGGTTGCCGGACCATAAAGCAGACCCCTGTGAACGGTTATGAAAATTTTATAATGGATTGCCTCGATATGCCCGGTTCCAGCTTGGCGACCGGTGTCGACCGGAAATTTTGGAAAAGAGCGGCGCGGTTTGACAGGGCAGATGGAAACAATTACAATATTGCGCTCAAAAAAGGAAAGCAACGCGATGATAAAAAACGATTGGATTGGCGAGCAGGCGCCGAAGTCACTGGCGCGTATTTTGCCGCGCATCGAAGACACGCTTCGATTCCGAATCGAAGCCTCGCCCGCTCAGTGGAAAAAATTCACCGAAAGAATCCAGCGGCACTGGGAATGGCTGTTCACCTGTCTATACCGGATCTACGGATGGCAATATGATTTTTTTTTCACACTGGAGCAGGTCGCTTTTATACTTGCCAACAGCTGGCTGGACCGTCCGGAGTCCTTGAAAAGCCTGGACGAATTGCGTGAAGCGACCCCGGATTGGTATCTTTCACAGGAGATGGTCGGGGGTGTTCTCTATGTGGATCTATTCACCGACAATTTATCCAAACTCTATGATCATATCCCCTATTTTAGGAAACTGGGGCTGACGTTGCTGCATTTAATGCCGCTGTTTGCCGTTCCTCACGGGGACAACGACGGCGGCTATGCGGTCAGTGATTACCGGTCGGTCAACCCGGATCTTGGAACCATGGAAGAGCTGGAGCGACTCGCCGGCGTGCTGAGACAGGAAGGCATCAGCCTGGTGCTGGACTTTGTCTTCAATCACACTTCGGACGAGCATATCTGGGCAAAACGCGCCAGGGCCGGAGACGCCCGGTTTCAGGCTTATTACCATACGTTTCCGGACCGCTTGCTGCCGGATCAATATCAACAGCATCTGCGTGAAGTTTTTCCAACCGTCCGAAGGGGCAGCTTTACCTGGTACGATAAGATGCAGCGCTGGGTATGGACCACTTTCAACAACTTCCAGTGGGATTTGGACTACTCGAATCCGGAAGTCTTCAGAGCCATGGCCGAGGAAATGCTCTTTCTGGCAAACCGGGGCATAGAGGTGCTTCGACTCGATGCCATCGCTTTTATCTGGAAGCAGCTTGGAACAAGCTGTGAAAACCTGCCGGAGGTCCACTGGATCATTCGTGCGTTCAATGCCATGGCAAGAATTGCGGCTCCTGCGCTGCTTTTTTTATCAGAAGCCATCGTTCACCCGGATGACGTTGTTACGTACGTTCACCCTCAGCAATGTCAGCTGTCCTACAATCCATTGCTCATGTCTTTGTTATGGGAATCCATTGCAACCCGGAGGGTCGACCTGCTGGTTCGGTGTGCGAAATATCGAAGCCATCTTCCGGACGGATGCTCCTGGGTAAACTATCTGCGATGTCACGACGATATCGGCTGGACCTTCGATGATGCGGATGCATGGCATATCGGGATCAATCCCGACGGACATCGCCGCTTCTTAAATGACTTTTACACCGGCCGTTATCCCGGGGCATTTGCGAGAGGCGTTCCGTTTCAATTTAATCCGGATACCGGAGACCTGAGGATTTCAGGAACCCTGGCCTCTTTGGCCGGCCTTGAAGAAGCCCTCGAAAAACAGGATTCGCATCTGATCGAAATGGCTGTCCGCCGTATCAATTTACTGCGCAGCATCGTGCTGAGTATCGGAGGGATGCCGCTTATTTATATCGGAGACGAGTGGGGAATGATAAACGACTATACCTACATGTCGGATCCATCAAAAGTCAACGACAGCCGCTGGGTTCATCGATCCAGGAAACGATGGGAAGCGCGCGAAGACCTTACCGATCAGGATACTCTAGAATGGCGATTTTTCAATGAGATGGTCAAGCTCGTCGAATTGCGAAAGAAACTGACAGCGTTCCATAACGGTGCTCCCAGGGTCATCGATACCGGTACTCCCCACTTGTTTGGGTATATCCGGCAAAAAGGCGATGAAAAAATCCTTGTCGTAAACAACTTTTCGGAAACCGAGCAGAAGATGACACACGACCGTTTACAGGCCTGCGGGATGCAAGACGCCTGTGCCGATCTCATTACCAACCGCATCGTCATACCGGGAAGTGATCTTATTCTGGATCCCTATCGTTTTGTATGGCTGACGATTCCAGCAACCGGGAAGACCTGAATCGAATGGGATCAGTCTTTTTTTCCTAATTCGAGGGCGATATCCACATATATCTGGGCGGTCTGGACGACCTGGGACAGGCTGATGGATTCGTCGGCTGTATGGGCTTTTTCGAGTTTGCCGGGCCCGAGCAGGATGGGTTTGACGCCGGCTGCCCAGAGGATATTGGCATCCGAATGGCTGGGAAAACTGCCGGTTTCGAAGGGTATTTTGTGGCGCCTGTAGACCTTTTTCAGGACGTTGACGATCGGCCCCCGATCCGGCAGTTCGTAACCGGCATGTATGGTGTTGAACTGGATGGATGAGTCGCTGTCGGGATGGCGCCTGCAATAGGCTTCATGCAATTCCTCCAGCTCCACCGTCAACTGTCCCATGTTGGCAAGGGCCGGCAGGTGCAGGTCGACCCATGCCTCGCAGAACTCGGGAACGGCAAATCCCGATTGTGAGCTCGTCAGATCCCGCAGGTTATAGACGGCCTGCTCGAGGCGGCTGTCGAAATGCTGGGTGAACTCGAGCAGCAGGTGAAGCATGTCCGATACGGCGTTCTGGGCTTGTGGGGCAAGACTGGCGTGCATTCGATGGCCCCGGGTGGTCAGCTGAATTTCCAAATAACTGTAATGGCTCAGGCACGGGACCTGATTGGTCGGTTCGCCGACAATGGCGACGGAAAAATCGAATTCCCGCATCAGCTTTTGTGTGCCGTCCCCGTACTCCTCTTCCCCAACCACAAGTGCTAGTGCGACGGGCAGATGGATAAAGCCGTTTTCCCACAGAGCCAGGAAGGCCTCCACCATGGCGCAGCACCCTCCCTTCATGTCCGAGGTGCCCAGCCCGTGAATTTCATCCCCGTCTTCGCTGTATCCGTATAACTCCAGGTCATAGGCTTCCACTGTGTCGAGATGGCCGAAAAAAACCAGCTCTGCTTCGATATCGTCCGGCTCGACGATCAGGTTGTCCCGTTCTTCATCCACGGACTGCCGGACGACGGGAATTCCATGCCGCTTGAGGTAGCTGTGTAAAAAATCCACCAGATCGGCTTCTTTGCCCGTCGGGCTGTAAATGTTCACCATCTTGCGCAGCAGCTGGCGAAGCCGCTTTGGGTTGACTGCCGGATGCGATTTAGTCATTAGAACTTTTTTTCCGCTCTCGTTCCTCTATGAAATGCCGTACCTGCCTCGCCTGGCGCCGCTCTTCCTGCCGGCGCCTTTGCTGATCCACGTTCATTGTGAGAAAAACATGCTTGTGGACGTTGTTAAACCCCATTTTATGAAAGAACCGAAGCGCCTGATCATTGTCGGCCTCGGTATCCACCATGATGATCCGGGCGCCGGCTTCCATCATTACCCGCCGCACGTGTAAAAAAAGTCGCTTGCCGATGCCGAATTTCTGGCATTCCGGCCGCACGCCCAGCCACAACAGGTATCCGTAGGTCCATGAGTGCGATTTTTCGATGACGGTGCCCAGTGCGAAACCGATGATTCTATCTTCCTGGTCTTGCGCTACAAAACAATATTCTCCGTCGGTTTGAAAGAGATTGACCACCTCGTATTCATCCCATGTCCGGTGCAGATTGGGCACGTCCTGGGCCGTAAAAAGGGCCTCTCCCAGATGAAAGACCACCGGAATGTCATCGATCTCCATCGGGCGAATCAAGATGGCGCCGTTTTTTTTAAAACCGGACCTAATTAAAGACGGTCCGTCATCGCTATCGGTCATCTGTATTGCTCCTCGGGAATGGTTTTTGTTGCATAATAGATCATTCAGTGCTGCAGTCAAGGCCTGTTTTTCTGGTTGTCTACGCTATCGATCATTGACGGAGATTGGCGCCGGTCTGAGGAAAATAATGCCGATCGTCCAATTGGGTCCAGCCGTTTTTTCTCCAGAGCGGTAATGCACCGCGGCTTTTTTCCTTTCGATTGAAAAGGATACGGCTCGAATTCCATTCCTTTACGGGGGGAACCCCCCCAAAGGCAAGCAGGTTCATCCTTTCAAAACAAAGCAACCTTGAACGGTGACCTGAGAACCTGCGGATCCTTTCAGAGAGCAACCAGCACTGCCGCTGCGAGAATCATCAGGCCGCCTACGACCTGGATCGGGAGTATAGCCTCGGCCAGCAACGCCGCGGCGAGAACGATGGTGATTACCGGCTCCAGGGTGGAGAGAATGGCCGCACGACTGGCCCCGACGCGGCGCAACCCGGCAAAAAAAGTGAAAATGGCAACAACGGTGGATACCAAGGCGATGGCCATGACGGCCGCCCATCCACCGATATCGACGGGAAACCGTGGCCGTGAAACCCCCGCCCACATACCGAGCACCAGGGCTGCACTGAGGCAGACCACAGCGCTTACGCCGACCGCGTCTGCTGCGCCCAGGAAACGGCTGGCCACCGTGATGTAAATCGAATAGATAACCGCCGCCGACACGCCCAGAGCAACACCCAGGAGCGTGCCGGTCCCCGCGCCGATGGTCAGCGCGGTGCCTACAAAGGAGATCAGCAGCAGCGCGGTCTTGCGCCAGGTCATGCGTTCCCCCAGGAACACGGCGGCCAGAAGGCTCACCAGCGCCGGATACAGGTAAAGCAAAAGCGCAACCAGGCCCGCGGACGCATACTGCAATGCCGTGAAATAGCTCATCGCCTGACCGACATAGCCGATCCCTCCCATTGCCGCGGCGATCGCCAGTTCCCTTTTCCTGGGAAAGGGCCTTCCGGTAACCAGCGCAATTCCTACCATCACCAAGCCCGCAAGCGCAAAACGCACCAGCAATACGCCGCTCACATTCGCTCCGCTGGCATAGGCGGCACGCGCGAAGATAGCCATCGCACCGAAGGCGGTAGCGGAGATGGCGATCAGCGCCGAGCCGAATAGCTGACTTTGATTTTTCGTGCCCATATAAAACCTCCAGCGGACTCTAAATGGCTTATCGGTGACCTTATGACCCTATGTGTTTTCAGTTTCCTTCGGCGGCCGGCGTTGCCATTACCGAAACCCGGCTTCTCAGGGGGCAAGCAATCCCGGATCCGTATGCAGTTGCTGCAAGCGCTAAAAAAAATCCCGCGGCCGCAAGGGACGGACCGCGGGATGTGGAACCATACCGTGGTATGAATGTAACATTTTAAATGAATGGCCGAGGCTATTTGTTATCCTTTACCTCTTCGAAATCCGCATCCACGACGTCATCCTCGGCTGCGGATGAACCGCCGGCTGCTCCGCCCGCTTCGGCATGCGCCTGCTGTTCTCCGGTCTGTGAGGCCTGCTTGTATATGGCTTCTGCGAGTTTGTGGGATGCCTGGGTCAACTCATCGCTCAGGCGTTTGATTTCGGAAACGTTGTCTCCCTCCATGGCCTTTTTCAGGGCTTCAATTGCCCGCTCAACGCCGCTTTTCGTCGCAGGGTCGATCTTATCGCCGAGATCCTTGATGGATTTTTCAGAGGAATAAATGAGTGAATCGGCGTGGTTTCGAGCGTCAGCGATTTCCCTTCTATTTTTGTCCTCATCCGCATGCAGCTCCGCGTCTTTAATGGCGCGATCGATCTCTTCTTTGGATAGTCCGCTCGATGCGGTAATCTGGATGGACTGTTCTTTGCCGGTGGCCAGATCCTTTGCCGAAACATTCACAATACCGTTGGCATCGATGTCAAACGTCACTTCGATCTGAGGTACCCCTCTGGGTGCAGGCGGGATACCCACAAGTTCAAATCGGCCCAGAGTTTTGTTGCCCGCGGCCATTTCCCGTTCTCCCTGAAGCACATGAATGGACACAGCCGGCTGGTTGTCCGCGGCTGTCGAAAAAACCTGACTCTTTCGAGTCGGAATCGTCGTATTTTTTTCAATCAGTTTGGTCATGACACCGCCCAGCGTTTCAATGCCCAGGGAAAGCGGTGTTACATCGAGGAGCAGGACATCCTTGACATCACCTTTCAGAACACCCGCCTGGATGGCTGCACCCACTGCGACAACCTCATCGGGGTTCACCCCTTTATGGGGTTCCTTTTTAAAGATGCGTTTGACGCGTTCCTGGACCGCAGGCATTCGGGTCATGCCCCCAACCAGAATCACCTCATCGATATCATCGGGAGTAGCGCCGGCATCCTTCATCGCAACCCGACAAGGACCTTCAAGCTTGTCGAGCAGGTCGCCCACGAGGGCCTCGAGTTTGGCACGGTTGATTTTTATATTCAGGTGTTTCGGCCCGCTGGCGTCGGCCGTGATAAAGGGTAGGTTCACCTCTGTTTCCATCGAGGTCGACAGTTCCATTTTCGCTTTCTCTGCGGCTTCCTTGAGGCGCTGTAAGGCCATCTTGTCTTTCCGCAAATCGATTCCCTGGTCTTTTCTGAATTCATCCGATAAATAATCAATGAGTCTTAAATCAAAATCTTCGCCGCCGAGGTGAGTATCCCCGTTGGTTGCCTTGACCTCAAAGACCCCTTCCCCGATTTCGAGGATGGAAATATCAAAGGTTCCCCCGCCGAGGTCGAAAACGGCGATCTTTTCGTCCTTTTTTTTGTCCAGCCCATAGGCCAGTGAGGCGGCCGTCGGTTCGTTTATGATTCTGAGCACGTTCAATCCCGCTATTTTCCCGGCGTCTTTTGTCGCCTGCCGCTGGCTGTCGTCGAAATATGCCGGCACGGTGATAACGGCATCGGTAACCTTTTCTCCCAGATACTGTTCCGCGGTATTTTTGATGTTGGCCAGAATGAAAGCAGATACCTCTGCAGGGCTGTAAAGCTTATCCCCAAGTTTTATCCGCAGGTCTCCGTTGGGGGCCTGTTCAATCTTGTAGGGAAGAATTTTGATGTCACTTTGAACTTCACGCGATGAAAATTTGCGCCCGATCAATCGTTTTACGGCAAAAACTGTATTTTCCGGATTCGTAATAGCCTGACGCTTTGCAATCTGCCCTACCAGCCGTTCTCCGTTGCTTGAGATGGCGACGATGGAAGGCGTCGTACGGCCGCCTTCAGGATTCGTTATGACTTTCGGATCCCCTCCCTCCATAATGGCGACACATGAATTTGTGGTCCCGAGATCTATTCCGATAACTTTACCCATTTTATTTCCTCCTTGAGATCCTGGTATTCTTTACTCTTTGGCCGATATAATGTTATGATTTTTCCGGTATTGAGTCCGCTGGTTCCGGTTCCTCCTTCGGAATGGCGGATTTTTTAGATTTCGATACAACTACCATGGCCGGTCTGAGGAGCCTGTCCTTGTAACGGTAGCCTCTCTGTAATTCCTTCAGGACTGTAACCTCATCATGTTCTTCGTTTTCTTCCTGCAGTACGGCCTGATGATGAGCTGGATCAAAAGGTTTTCCCACGCAATCGATGGGTTCGACGCCGAACTTCTCGAAAATTTTTCCGATGTCTTTTAGTGTCAGGCTTACCCCTTCTATGATAGAGGTTCTTTCGGAAGCGTCTGATTTTGCAGAATCAACGGCGCGCTCCAAATTATCGGCAACAGAGAGCAGCTCGACCAGTAGAAATTCATTGGCGTATTTTCTAAAATCCTCCATTTCTCTGGCAATACGCTTTTTATAATTGTCGAACTCGGCTGAAATCCTCAAAAGGCGGTCATAAGAAGCTTTTGATTCCTGCTCCAGGGACTCGATTTTCTTTTCCAGCGCTTTGACCCGGTTTTCTGCTTCCGGCAGATCATTAGGAGCCGGTTGCGCATTTTGTGAATCGAAGACGGCCGGCCCGTTTTCGGTCGTATCTTTGTCGCTGTTTATTTTCGCCGATCTTTTTTTATCCATCTCTAGTGATTTTTCCCGTTCCATGCCTGTATTAATTGCATTTTCAACGCACGGGCTGACGCCGCGTATGATATCAAGGTACCAAAACAAAATAAGACGCCATGAAACGATGTCAAGCAAGAAAAATCGGTTTTAAAACGAAGAGTTCAGATTTTCTGAAACCGGGATTCGGATTGAAAAGGGACCATGGAAAGGGCAGCCGCGATCAGGAAATGAACGGTTGTGCACCCCCTGTCGGGTAATCCGAAATCCTCAAGCCGCTGATATGACCGGGATCGATCCACGACACAGACTGTGTCACTTATCGCTGCTTCCTCCCGGACCTGACGAGGTTCATGACCGACTGTTGCGCGGCGGCCGGTCAGAACGGCTCAAGGCGTTTCGGAAAAAACCCTCTAGGGGGAATTCAGCCCCGCGTAAAGCGGATTTCGGGTAAAGGGCACCGCTAGCTCCCCGCCTAGCACAACCGGTATAAGTATACAGCGACAAAACAAAAATTTTCAAGGCTTAAAATGCTTTCCGCATTGTTTTGGTCGATGGAAGCGCTTCGGAAAGCCAACCTGTTACCAATATTGCCTGTTTTTTCATTGACATCCCTGTGCCTGCAGATTAATCTTTCCCAGATGGTACACAAAAAACTCGAAAGACGGGGGAACAGATGAAATACAAAATCCGCTCGGGGGATGAAAACCCTCCTTTGCGCTCATGGATTTTTCTCCTTTTGCTTCTTTGCCCGGCGGTAATCACCGGTTGTCCCTTAATCATCGCCGGAACCGGCGCAGGCGCAGGCGCTTATACGTACATCCAAGGAGGTGTGAAACGGGCATACCCGGCAAAACTGGACATGGCCGTTTCGGCCTGTGAAGCGACGCTTGAAAAGATGAAAATAATAACCGAAGAAAAAAAATCGTCTGGAACGGAGATTCGAATTTCAGGTAGACAAACAAACGGAACACCGGTAACCGTGGATCTGAAATCGCTCGCGCCTGAAGTTACTGAAATTCTCGTACGTACCGGTACGGTGGGGGTATGGGACAGAGACTTTTCAGAGCAAATCCATGCCAACCTTGCCAAAAGGCTATAACAGGCTTACCGCTCTGGTAGGAAAAACGATTGCTGCCCATCATATGCTGCAATCCGGCAACTCGGTGCTTATAGGCGTGTCGGGCGGTCCCGATTCCGTGGCCCTGCTCCATGTACTGGCAACTCTGGCGACTGAATTTTGCCTGACTCTTGGGGTAGCCCATCTGAATCATTGCCTTCGCCGGGAGGAATCGGATAGAGATGCGGCATTTGTTTCGGCGCTTGCAGATCGCCTGGGCCTGCCCTTTTATTATGATACGGCGGACGTCAGGGAATATCAGCGCGGGTACAGGCTCTCACTCGAAGATGCGGCAAGACGCGTCCGCTACCATTTTTTTAGAAAAGTCTGCGACATCGGAGGGTTTCAAAAAGTCGCGGTCGGCCATCACGCCAACGACAACGCCGAATCGATCTTGATGCATGTTATCCGGGGAACCGGACCTCTCGGTCTTTCAGGCATACCACCGGTAAAAAACGGATGGATCATAAGGCCTTTGATCGATGTCATGCGATCCGACATCATCCATTTTTTAACGGAAAACGGCTTGCAATACATTTTTGACACGTCTAACAACGATGTTCGGTACCTTCGGAATAAAATCCGTCACAACCTCATTCCCCATCTGGCCGCCGGTTTCAATCCGAAAATCATCCGGTCCCTCAACCGGCTTGGTTCCATTACGAGTACCGAAGAGCATTGGATGGATGATCTGACGGATGCGTCGCTAAACGAAGCGGTTCTTTCGGTAGAATCGCAACATATCGTGCTTTCGGTTCCTAAGGTCGCCGCATTGCACCTTGCAGCGCAAAGGCGGGTGATCAGAAAAGCCATTTCAACCATAAAAGGGGGATTGAAGGGACTCACGTTATTGCACATCGAATCGATCTTGCTGCTTTTAAAAAAAGAATCTTGTTACGGGCAGGTCGATGTGGCGAACGGCTTCACCGTTTTGCGAAGAGGTTCGGAGCTGGTTCTCGGGCTTGGAGCCGGTCTGAAAAAAAAATATGCGGAAAGGCCCCGTTTCAACTATTCGATCCGCCACCCACAGGTGGTGCATATAAAAGAGATCGGCATTGCTGTCCGGTTTTCGGAAATTCTTGTGCCGAATTTTTCGGTTCTTCGAGATACTGGACACCATGCGGCTTTTTTTGATATAAATAGTATCAAGTTCCCTTTGTTGTTGAGGAACATCGAGTCCGGGGATCGATTCGTACCGCTTGGCATGAAAGGCACACAGAAAATCAAGAAATTTTTCATAAACAACAAGGTTCCCAGAGATCAGCGTTTCATGTGCCCGGTTCTCCTGAGCGAAGGCAGGATCATCTGGGTGGTCGGCTACCGGATCGATGATCGCGCCAAAGCATCGGCTACGACTCGCAGGGTACTTAAAGCCGAAATTTTAATGCCCGGATATCGCAAGGCACATTCTTTTGACCCGGCTCCGAAATCTTTTTCAACCCAACAAACCGAAAGTTGATCCTTTTACAACACCGGGAAAAATTATCCAAGGAGGTATACTCTTTTGAATCCGTTTTACAAAAATCTTGCCCTCTGGCTGGTTATCACGATGATGATGATCATGCTTTATAACCTGTTCAATCAAAAACATCTTTCAGAAACCGACATCAACTACTCAGAGTTTTTGGCCATGGTTGAAAATGATCGCGTTATGGAGGTGGTGATACAAAACCAGGAGCTCTTCATAACGGACATCAACCATACCCGATACAAAGCCTATGCGCCTCAGGACGTCGACCTCATCCGCATCCTAAGAGAAAAAGGCGTCTCCATAAAAGCAAAACCGCCCGCCGAATCTCCCTGGTACATGAATGTACTGGTCTCCTGGTTTCCGATGATTATTCTCATCGGTGTCTGGATCTTTTTCATGCGGCAGATGCAGGCAGGCGGGGGGAAAGCCCTGTCTTTTGGAAAAAGCAGAGCCCGCCTGCTGTCCGATCAGTCTGCAAAGGTCACTTTTTCCGATGTCGCCGGAATCGATGAGGCAAAAGAGGAACTGGAGGAAATCGTCGAGTTTCTGAAAGACCCCAAGAAATTTACACGATTGGGCGGACGAATCCCCAAAGGCGTCCTGTTGATGGGGCCCCCGGGTACGGGAAAAACCCTTCTGGCAAGGGCTATAGCCGGCGAGGCCGGGGTGCCCTTTTTCAGCATCAGCGGGTCTGACTTCGTTGAAATGTTCGTGGGGGTCGGAGCGTCACGCGTCAGGGATCTTTTTGTCCAGGGGAAAAAGAATGCACCGTGCATCATATTCATAGATGAGATAGACGCTGTCGGTCGACATCGAGGAGCCGGTCTCGGCGGCGGCCACGACGAAAGAGAACAAACCTTGAATCAACTTCTTGTAGAAATGGACGGATTCGAGTCGAACGAAGGGGTAATTCTGATCTCCGCTACGAACCGTCCGGACGTTTTGGATCCGGCTCTTCTCAGGCCGGGTCGTTTCGACCGCCAGGTGGTGGTGTATCTACCCGATATTGTCGGCCGGGAAAAAATCCTGAAGGTTCATATGCGCAAGACACCCATTGGGCCGGATGTCAACCCGCATATCCTGGCCAAAGGGACCCCGGGGTTTTCCGGAGCCGACCTTGAAAACCTCGTCAACGAAGCCGCACTGCTTGCCGCCAAGAGAAACAGGGAAAAAGTCGAAATGAACGATTTCGAGGAAGCCAAGGACAAAGTTTACATGGGGCTGGAAAGAAAATCGAAAGTCATCAAAGAGGAGGACAGGAAAACAACGGCCTACCATGAGGGCGGCCATGCACTGGTTGCACGGTTTTTGCCTGGTACCGATGCCGTAAACAAGATCACCATCATCCCCAGGGGCAGGGCGGCGGGAATCACCTGGTTCCTACCGGAGGAGCGGGATTTCAAATACAAAGATCAGCTTGAAAGCGAACTTGCAGTCGCCTTCGGCGGCCGGGTAGCCGAGGAGATTGTTTTCGGACGTATCAGCACGGGTGCGGCCAATGACATCAAACAGGCCACTGAACTTGCCGAAAAGATGGTGCGTTCATGGGGCATGAGCGATGCACTGGGTCCGCTGTCCTATGCCAAGAATGAAGAACATATCTTTCTCGGCCGTGAAATCGCCCAGCACAGGGATTACTCGGAAGAGACAGCGCGTAAAATCGACGATGAAATGCACACGCTCATCAACAATGCCTATAGTAGCGCGAAAAAAGTACTCCAGGAGAATATGGATATTCTCCACAAACTGGCGGAACTTTTACTTGAAAAAGAAACGGTGTTGGGCAATGAACTAGACGATCTCATCACGAGTCGTCGTCCCGGAATAAAATTTCCGTCCGAGGAATCCGGTGCTCAGGGCCAAAAAATCCATGAAAACCTATCATCTTGAGCAAAAAGGCAATTCCAGTGAAGCCGGCGGAGAAACGGGCGTGAGATCGGATCAGACGTTCAACCTCCAGTGGGGTTCCCATACCCTTGAACTGGGTAAAAAAACGCGGATAATGGGCATCGTCAACATTACACCGGACTCATTTTCAGATGGCGGGTTTTTCTTTTTGCGCGATGCGGCGGTGGCGCACGGGGAAAAAATGGCTGCAGACGGCGCAGATATTCTGGATATCGGCGGCGAATCCACCCGCCCCTATTCGGATCCCGTATCCGAAGAAGAAGAAATCCGGCGGGTGGTGCCCGTAATTGAATCCCTGGCAAAGCGCGTCTCTCTGCCCATATCGATCGATACGACAAAATCCATGGTGGCCCGCAGAGCGCTCGATGCAGGCGCTTCCATGATAAACGATGTCAGTGCACTGCGCACAGACCCGCAACTTGCCGACGTATCCGCGGCATACCGGGTTCCGATCGTTTTAATGCATATGCTCGGCACCCCGAAAACGATGCAAATCTCCCCATCCTATGATGATTTGATCGGTGAAATAAAAAATTTTCTTGAAAATGCCATAAAGCGGGCCTTACAAAAAGGAATTTCGAGATCGGCCATCATCGTCGATCCAGGCATCGGTTTCGGAAAAACCGTGGATCACAACCTGCTTTTGATAAAGAGCCTGAGCGCGTTCGAATCACTGGAGGCTCCCTTGCTTATCGGGCCATCGCGCAAGGCGTTCATCCGCAATATTCTGAAAGGGCAGAGCCGGCAGGATATGGATCCTCTGTCCCGGGAAGTCGAAACCGGTACCCAGGCCGCGGTCGCCGTTGCCGCATGGAGCGGTGCCCATATTGTCAGGGTCCATGACGTAGCCGCCACCCGTTCGACCCTGCGCATCATCGATGCGATTAAAAATGTCCAAAACAATCCTTAAAGCACCCGGTCCAACGGGTTGGGGAACAAACACCCTTAGCAGGAAGCGACTCCCTTGAACCGAATGATTGAACCACCGCTTGAGGAAGTGCAAAGGAAAAACCCAGAGATGCTGCTCGTCATCGACGTTGGAAATACGAATATCCAAATCGGCGTATTCGACCGAAATGATCTGGTCAAAGACTGGCGGATTCACACGGAAAGAAACACAACGGAAGACGAGTTCAATGTTCTCGTCAGCGGTCTGTTTTCCCTGGGCGGATTTGCGCTCACGGACATTGGGGAGACGATCATTTCCTGCGTCGTACCGCCGATGGTGACTATCCTGGAGGCTTTTTGCCGAAAATATCTCGGCCACACGCCCCACTGGGTCGATGCTCGATCTGCCCGGGTAATGCCGGTAGGCTATTGCAACCCGGCCGAAGTCGGTGCAGACAGAATCGTAAACGCCGTCGCTGCATTCCAGAAATACAGGACAAGCCTGATCGTCATCGATTTCGGTACGGCGACCACCTTTGACGCCATTTCCCCTAAGGGTGCCTATCTGGGCGGGGCCATCAGCCCGGGGATCTTAATTGCCGCAGAAGCCCTGTTCATAAAGGCCAGCAAGCTCCCCAGGGTGGAAATCTTTCTTCCTCCGAGAAAGGTGATCGGGACAGATACGGCAAGCAGTATAAAATCCGGGATTATTTATGGATACGCCGGCCTCGTGGACGGAATCGTTCGACGGATGACAAAGGAGATGCGGGTGACGCCCAAAATTATCGCAACGGGCGGACTGGCTCCCCTAATGGCCGACGTGTGTGAAACGATACAGCAGGTGGAGCCGACCTTGACGCTGGAAGGTCTGAGGATCATCAGTGAGATGATACGAAAAAGCACAAATCCGGATGAAACCGGTCATCCCGCTGAAATCACGATCTCTTCTCCACGCGCCCACCAGTTTTGAAAAAGAAGAAAAATTCAGTTCCTCGAAAAAAACGATCGTATGGGTGACCGGTCGATATTTCAAAAAGCTGTTGCCTGAATTCGTTTTTACCGGGAGTCGCCGGCAAGGTACTGAAGAAATCCACGAATGCTGTTTTGAAGAAAATACCGCTCCCTTTTTTGTACCTGCTGATCTAATCTATGCCATTGTTTGAGAAGCGGATCTTTTTCCAGCAGTCTGTCCATACATTTTTCAACGGTATCCTCCATTTCGTAACCCGCCGCACACGCGCCAATCAGGTCCGCCCATAAGTAAAGCTGTCTTTTATGTGCATCAAGCGTTTCCGGTGTTCTTTCCGTACTTCCGAAATGGCCGTAACACAGGATCCTGTGCGGAGTATCGAGAAGTCGATCCAGGCTGTTGATGCTGGTTTCGAGAAAAAAACGGGGAGGAGTCGCGGGGCGAAGATAGAATTTCGTGTCGTCGACCTGGATGAACACACCGGCTGCTTCACCCGCAAAAAGAAACGGCCCGTAACCATAGCACACATGGTGGGATGCGTGCCCGGGGGTCGGAATCGCCTCAATCTGGAAGCCCCTGAAGGCTTCCGCATTCACCAGCAGATTATCGGGAACGGGCCGAATCATACCGTATGCCCGGGCGGTTGAACCCAGCACCTTTAAGCTTCCTTCCCATAGGCGCGAGGGGTTCCGGAGATGATCCAATCCGGAAAAGTGGCATACGACGGGTGTATCCGGAAACCGCTCCACCACATCACCGACGCCGCCCGCGTGATCAATATGCAGGTGGGTGAGAAAAATTGCATCCAGACTGGAAACGCCAAGCCGATCAAGTGCCGCAAACAAAACAGCAGCCGTACTCGAAGGCCCCACATCCACCAGAAAAAATTTGTCTCCTGCATATAGCCAGGAACCGATAAAACCGGTGAAACCGGCGATCGGCTGATCCAGAGGAATGAGAAACAGATTTGACGCAACTTGAATGGGATTCATATCAACCCGCAGCTTTCACGCCGAAGAGCCGTCCGCCTGCGCTCCGACAATCTGTGCTGCGCCTGTCAGGGCAGCGCAAATGCACCCGCTGTCGCGGCTCATGCATGCGACAGCTTGAAGATAGAAATTTCGTCTTTCGGCTTTGACGCCGTTAAGCCCTGCCGGTTTTGATCATGGATTCCTTGAAGATTCTGTAAAATGCCTTGTTCTCAGTTATGCTACGCTTGAGGATCTTCTGGATTTCATCGATATTTTTTCTGTTGATCACGACATTGACGCTTTTATTAAAAGCCATCATGTTGTCTCCGGTACGGAACCGTTCCGTGATCAGCGCCACGAATATATTGCGGCGGATATCGATGTCCATTCGGTCCAGATACCGGAGCACATTGTTTTCATTCAAGTTCTTCGTACCGAAATTTTCGTTGATAACCACCATGTCGAAGACATGGAACCGCATTTGCTTGAGGGCATCGATGGGGTTTTTAGACTCCCGGATGTGATACCCCATGTCTTCAATCGCCGCTTTCATTTTGCTGCACAGATTCGGATCCATCTCGCACAACAGGGCGGTTTCAACACCTTCTTCAATGAAATCAAATGGTTTTTCCGAAGCATCGTAAGAGCTCGCGGCCACCCTTTCGATAATGTTGTTTTCCTTCTGTTCTGCCTCAAACGGTTTTTCGTCTTCGAATCGCGCATCGATGGAAATTTTATTTTTGCATTTCGGACAGGCCACCGAGAAAATCTGTCCTTTTGGGATTTTTTCATCCGGAATTTTAAATTTGCTCTGGCAGTTGTCACACGTGATATCCATTTTTTATCCATTCCTCCAAGCGTCAGCCCGACTTTATTCTTGAAAAACTCTTCCAACACCCGCGCCCGCCCACCACCCTCTCTCCACATAGTGCAGCAGGGCAGGGTGAAGGAGTGTGCGGCAGCTGGATGCTCGACCTAACGCCCTTGTTGTTTTCCGGATCTTCCGTAATCCTTGTCCACTTCCAGTGTTTCGATATCGGTGGTTGCCTCTCCCCGCGAACTTTTCAGCGCATCGATGCCCCGGCCGACTACACCCTTGCTCGAAGCATAGGCTATGGCTGTTTCTTCCGTAATAAGGCCTTGTTCATAGAGTGCGATAATATACTTGTCAAAGGTAATCCATCCGAAAGCCTCGCCGGCCTCGATAATCTCATAGAATGTTTTGCCTTCCGATTCCCCGTGAAGAATTGTATCTTTGACACGTAGATTGCTTCCCATGATTTCGAAGGCGGCCACACGGCCTCCTCCGACTCTGGGCAACAGCCTCTGACATACGATCCACCGGACCGTGTCGGCAAGCCGAATGCGGATCTGATTTTCCTCTTCGATGTTGAACATGCCAAGAATCCTGTTGATGGTATGTCCGGCATCCACCGTATGCAGCGTACTCATGACCAGGTGTCCGGTTTCGGCAGCGCTGAGGCCGATTTCTACCGTTTCCCTGTCCCGCATTTCACCCACGAGAATAACCTTCGGCGCCTGTCTCAGGGATGCTCGAAGACCGCTTGCGAAGGTATCGAAGTCGGTGCCCATCTCCCGCTGGTTGAATGTCGACTTTTTATGGGGATGCTGAAATTCCACCGGATCTTCGAGGGTTACGACATGCACCGATTTGGTATCGTTGATTTGATTCAATACGGCGGCCAGGGAGGTTGATTTGCCGCTGCCGGTCGCACCGGTCACAATAACGATCCCGTTCTTTTCTTCGGCGATTTTATAAAAAGCCTGGGGAAGTTTCATATCCTGCAGATCGGGGATTTTTGTTTCCAGTCTCCGAAGCACAATGGAGTAATTGTTGCGCTGGGAGAAAATGTTCACACGAAACCGTGCCTTTCCCGGCAGTTCGTATGACAAATCGCAGGATCCTTCGAGCAGAAGCGTTTCGGTAAGGCGCCGGTTCTGGTTGATCAGGTTGAGGGAAAAAATTTCGGATTGGAAGGGGGTTATTTCATGAAAAGGCGGATCCATCTGAACCCCTGCAAGTTCACCCGAAGATTCCACCTGAAAGGGTTTTCCGACCGTAATGTTCAAATCGGAAACATTGGCGTAAGCGTCGAGCATACGCGTAAGGATGTAGTCGATTTCCTGTTTTCGCATGGCATTCTCCTAACTTAGGATAGAAGCCCGCCCACACGTCCGATGCGGATCACGCCTCTGTGAAATCCGCAGGCGGTGCTTTTAGAAGGGGGCGGAATCTCGCCTTGTCGTTGGACTTTGCATAGGCTTCATCCGGGCTGATTTTTCCCCTTTCCACCAGCGCCATAATGGCATCGTCAAGCAGCTGCATGCCGTATTTCCTTCCGGTCTGGATCATGGAGGGTATCTGGTAGGTCTTGCTCTCACGGATCAGGTTTCGCACGGCCGGGTTAGCAATCAAAATCTCCAGGGCCGGAATCCGTCCTTTGACATCGATGCGTTTGAAAAGGACCTGGGCGATGATGGCTCTTATTCCGTCGGCAAGAGTCGACCGTATCTGCGCCTGTTCGCTGGCGGGAAAGACCTCTATAACACGATCCACTGTTTTTGGGGCGCTCGTGGTATGAAGAGTTCCAAAGACAAGATGGCCGGTAGAAGCGGCTTCGACTGCCAGCGCGATCGTTTCGAGATCCCGCATTTCGCCCACCAGGATGATATCGGGGTCTTCCCGTAGTGCGCCGCGAAGGGCTGAAGAAAAACTTTTGGTGTGTATCCCCACCTCCCGGTGATTCACGACGCAGCCTTGGCTTTCATGGACGAATTCGATCGGGTCTTCAATAGTAATGATGTGATCCTTGCGCGTTTTGTTGGCCACATCGATAACGGCCGCCAGGGTCGTTGATTTTCCGCTCCCCGTCGGGCCTGTTACAAGGACCAACCCTCGTGGAAGCCCCGCCAGTTTCGAGACGACCGGTGGCAGCCCGAGCTCTTCGGCACTTAAAATTTTGCTTGGAATTTCGCGAAATACCGCGGCGACACCGTATTTCTGCATGAAAAAATTGGCGCGGTACCTTGCCATTCCAGGAATATCATAGCCGAAGTCGACATCTCCTGTCTCCTCAAAGACCTTTATCTTGTGTTCCGGTGCGATTTCATACAGCATGGCCTTGAGTTCGTCATTTGTCAAAACATGGTATTTCACCCGCTCGAGGTCTCCCCGTATTCTCAACACGGGCTGCTGCCCGCTTATGAGATGCAGATCCGAAGCCCCCTGGTCATGCATCAGCTTGAAAAATGCATCGATTTTTGCCATTGGCCACTCCCGTAAATTATTTTCCGCCCTTTAAGTTCACGCCGTCGTCTTTAGATCAGGGACGCGGAAAACCTGAGAATGCTGTTTACGATGAATTGTCTGATGAAATAAACTCCCAGTATCACGATGAACGGAGAAAAATCGATCCCGCCGAAGTATACGGGAAGTTTGCGTCTGATCTGAAAGAGCACCGGCTCCGTGATGTTATGAATGAAACGCACGATCGGATTGAACGGGTCTGGATTCACCCAGGACAGCACCGCCCGTGCAATCACGACCCACATGTACCCTATCAGAACGATATTGAGGACGTTTGCAACCGCCGCTAAAAAATATCCCATGACATACATATGCTCAGACCTTTGGTTCCGGGGGTGTCCATCCGGGGCCGGAGGAAAAATAAGGGCAACGCTCCTTTTTCCAGCATTTGAGATGTCCCCTTTTTTCTGAGAAAATAGAGTATAATCGACAGGTAAGTCAAGATATTTCGCCTGAAAGCCACGCTGCGGTCAATATATTTTTTCTTGACTATTGGTCTTGCGGATTTTACAGTCCTTCAAATTTTTCTAATGATAAAGGGAAGCTGCTCCTTCTACAGCTAATTTAAGGCAAAAGTTGTTTCAAGGACGGAGGTTGAATTCATGTTGAAAGACAAAAAAATCGGCATACTCGGGACAGGCAATATGGGAGAGGCGCTGGTCGCCGGTCTTGTCCTGTCGAACTCAACGGATCCACAGAACATCATCTGTTCGGATGTGCGGGAAGGCAAGTTGGAAGCGGTTAAAAAGAAATACGGTGTCGTCACGACGGCGGATAATATTGCAGCGGTAAAGTTTTCCGATATCCTTATTTATGCCGTAAAGCCCCAAATCATTGCTTCCGTCTTGAAGCAGACTGCACCCTATCTGGACATGTCCAAGCTTATCATATCCATTGCCGCCGGTGTCCCCCTGGCTGCAATCGAATCCTGTCTTCACAAGGATCTTCGCCTCGTTCGCGTGATGCCGAACATCGCCGTATCGGTCAGAGAGGGGGCGACCGCAATTGCGGCGGGCAAGCACGCCTTAAAAGACGACATCGGGCTGGCGAAAGCCATATTCGATTCCGTAGGGAAAAGCGTTTTTATAGATGAAAATGTTCTCATGGATGCCATCACAGGGCTCAGCGGCAGCGGTCCGGCTTATATTTTTCTGATTGTCGATGCAATGGCCGATGCCGGTGTTAAGATGGGTTTGTCCAGGGATGATGCCCTTTTCCTGTCGGCACAAACGGTATTGGGCGCCGCAAAATTGTTGATGGAAACCAAAGAACACCCCGGTTATTTGAAAGACAAGGTTACTTCTCCCGGCGGTACAGCCATCGCCGGCATTCACACGCTTGAAAAGGGGGGGCTTCGGACGACCCTGATCGACGCCGTTGAGGCCGCCACGAATCGATCCAGACAACTCGGGGAAAAGGTGATCCAGGACTTTGCCGAAAACAATGGATGATCGGATGGATGCAATGGAAAATTTGTCTTTGACCGAAATCGCGTTGTTGGAGTATGAGCGCCCCGCTATCGAAAAAGGGTATGCAAACCAGACCCTTTGTATCGATATTTCCCGCATGACGATACAGATCAAAGAAGTCACCGAACAGATGAAGCATCTTTTCATCGGCGGGAAAGGCTTTGATCTATGGCTTCTCTGGAATGCCGTAAAGGGAAAGACCCGGTGGAATGATCCCAAAAATGCCCTTTGTATCGCCTCGGGTCCCATGGGAGGAACCTCGATATACCCCGGATCGGGAAAAAGTATTGTCACCTGCATCTCCCCGTTGACAGGAAGCGTTATGGATTCAAACGTCGGCGGGCATTTCGGTCCCTATTTGAAGTTTTCAGGATTCGACGCGCTGGAAGTCACCGGTAAAACCGACAAGGAAATCATCGTTTTCATCGACGGAGTCGACCAGAAGATCCGGATATTTGCTTCAACGGGGGGGCCTGACAACGCCTATGATCTTTCAGGGATGCTGAACCGGCACTTCAGCCTCGGAAACCCGCGTCATATATCCGTCGTTTCCACGGGTCCCGGCGCCCGTCATACGCTGTTCGGATGCCTGAATTTCAGCTGGTATGATGCGAAAAGGCAAATTACCCGGTACAAACAAGCGGGCAGGGGGGGAATCGGGACCGTTTTTGCGGACAAAGGGCTAAGGGCACTTGTCGCGCGATGGGATGACGTAAAGGCGGACGCGAATCGGCCCGCCGATTTGGTATCCCTGAAGGCCCTCGGCAGAGCCTATTCCCGGGAAATCACGGAGCTGGATCCAAAACAAAACGAGATGTCGCGGATAGGGACGACCCATCTGGTATCGATCATGAATGATCATGACCTGCTACCCGTGCACAATTTCCAGTTTGGCCGGCACCCGGGCGCCGAACTGATCGGAAAGGAGGTTTTCAGGCATCTTTTCGACAAAGGTTATGACGGGTGCTGGCCGGGCTGCACCGTCGCCTGCTCTCACGGCGTAAAGGATTTTGTGCCGATCACCGGCCCTTACAGGGGGAAAAAAGTATTTGTCGATGGTCCGGAATACGAAACCATCGCAGGGTGCGGTTCGAATATCGGCATTTTTGATCCCTATACGATAGTCGAAATGAATTTTTATTGCGATGCCTACGGCCTGGATACCATTTCCGTGGGAACGGCCATGGCTTTTGCCATGGAATGCTTTGAAAAAGGATTGATTACCGCCGGACATACCGGCGGGATGGACCTTTCCTTCGGAAACCGGGCGGCTGCCCTGGAACTGCTCCACCAGATGGCCTGCGGTGAAGGATTCGGCAGGATCATCGGTCAGGGCGTTCGAAAAATGAAAGAGCTTTTTTCCATGCAATTCGGCACGGATCCGGCGATTTTAAAGGATATCGGCATGGAGTCCAAGGGGTTGGAATTTTCCGAATATATCAGCAAAGAGTCCCTGGCCCAGCAGGGCGGTTATGGACTGGCACTCAAGGGGCCCCAGCACGATGAGGCATGGCTTATATTTCTGGACATGGTCCATAATTTCATGCCTTCGTTTGAACAGAAAGCCGAGGCTCTGCACTGGTTTCCCATGTTTCGAACCTGGTTCAGCCTGTGCGGGCTATGTAAGCTCCCCTGGAACGACATCGTTCCGGAAGACAATAAATACACGGCTGAACCGGCCAAGGTCATCCAGCACGTTCAGTGGTATGCGGGCTATTTTTCGGCCGTTACCGGCCGCAAGGTTGGCCCCGAGGACCTGATCGCCATGAGTGAGCCGGTATATAATTTCCAGCGTATTTTTAACCTGAAGATGGGCTTCGGAAAACGCGAGCATGACACGATCCCGTATCGCGCCGCAGGACCTGTCACTGCGGTCGAATACGAAGCCCGTCTGCAGCGCTATGACAGCCAGTTGATCGAAAAACACGGTCTCGACATTTCGGGCAAAACGACGGAGGAAAAAATCGTCCTGCTCCGCAGGTTTCGTGAAGAGCAGTATGAAATGTTAAAAGACGCCGTGTACAAGCGCCGCGGCTGGACGCCAAACGGTATCCCGACCATAGAAACCGTAAAACGCCTCGGCATCGACTTTCCGGACGTCCTGGCGCTTCTCAGGGAAAACGGGGTCGATCGATAAAAAAATCCCGTCCGTGGACGGGATTTTTGCTAAGTGGTCTATTTCGTAAATTCGTTAATGGGTTTTCTCTGTGATCTCCGAGTCTCCGTGGTGAAAGAGCCCAAAAAACTGTCACGGTATTTATGCCGACATGTACTAAGGTGGCGAAAGCAGCCGAATACACATTGCGGTCGGAAAAGCCGGACCCCATGAACGGCGGTATTCGCCGCGAGTCTAAACAAATACTCGGATAGATAAAGCCGGCCAGGATCCTGCCTCCGGCTATTCCATCTCCTCTTCGTCCAGCACCACACCGTCACGCTCAAACTGCGCATCCCGTTCGGCATGGGCCGCCTCGATCTCCTCGTCGCTCCATGGCTCGATGACGATGGACTGGGCGACGAGTTCCCACAGGTACATGGTCTCTTTATAATTGCCCATATCGTACTTTTTCGACAGGCCCTTCATGATCTGATCCCGACAGTTGTGACAGGGGGCAACGACCAGTTCAGCCCCGGTCGCCCGGATCTGCTCGGCCTTATGCCTGCCGTAGGCGATCCGTTCCTCCGTATACGGCATGGCCCATGCGCCGCCCCCGGCGCCGCAGCAATGGTTGTTGAGGATATTGGGACTCATGTCCACAAAATTTTCGCAGCACTGCTTCATCACCCATCGGATGTTGTCGCCCTGGTGATCGCCGAAGGTCATGTAAGATTTTCTGACATAGTTGCATGGGTCGTGGACCGTAGCCGGATGCGGATGTCTGCTCCTGTCAACCCTGATCTTTCCGGTTTCGATATATTCTCTTAAAAGCTCAAAAACGCTGATGCAACGGAACTCTTCGAAAGCTTCCGGAAACCATTTTGCGAAACCCAACCGGGTCGCATAGTAGGCGTGCCCTCATTCCGGAAAAAGAATCGTGTTTGCCTTCACCCGTCGGGCATTTTCAAGAACCTGTTGCGCCTGCCATCTCCAGTTTTCGTCGTCTCCGGAGAACAATCCCCAGTTGACGCCTTCCCAGTTGGTGGACGACACGGTCCAGCTTTCCTTGGCGGCGTAAAAAATTTTCCACCAGAATTTCATGTCATCGGGTTCACCGAAAGGCTCTTTGGAGTTGACGGTCACGATGACATTGGCGCCTTCCTTGTCCACGGGTACATAAAATCCCGGGCAGGGCGTCTCTTCGTCGTTTTCCAGCTCTACGCCCAGCTCCGCCAATAAAAACAAAAAGTCATCCCTCGGAATTCCGAGGTTGTTGCCTTTTTGGCGGGCCATCATCACCCCCTTGTGAAGAGGGCCAGGAACCTGTTCCCGCGGCCTCAGGGAGCGGCATGCACGGAATGTCTGCAGGAGCTTTACGCCCATGGGGCATGCATATTCACACCGGCCGCACAGGGTACATACCCAGGGCCATTTCGAATCAATCACCTCCTGCTCCAATCCCAGGGCGATGGCCCGTATCGCCTTTCTGGGATCCCATCCGGGGACCTGCCCGGTTGCGCCGCACCCACTGGCACAGGTGCCGCAGGTAAGGCATTGATCGGCCATCTCGGGGCTGATGCCGATTCTTCGATTACTTCTGTCGATGGCGACGGCATTTTCCATTACTATTTCCTCCATGTATCGCATTGTTCATTGAAGGACACTGCATTTTCCCCAAAATCACGCTGGACGGTCTGCATAAAACAGGCGGGAAGAGCCGGACCATTTTGAAAGAAATTCCAGCATCAGGCCTGCCGCTTCTCCTGTCGAAAGCCGCGGATCATCAGGTATTGACAATCCTATAAATCGGGTTAAACTAATCGCCATGAAAAAAATCGGATCATCGATACGCAGACGGCGTTGCTGTCATGCACACGCAAGGGGGTAGATACGAGCAATCGCTGCCGGCTTCAAAAAGCTGTGCCATGGTCAGATGGAGAGGCCGCCTTCGCCATTCGGCGGCACACGGGAAACGATCATCACCTGCATTGATTTGGCTCCATGGGCTCAAACACTATAATCATTTGCACTGGTCAATGCAAACAAAAAATATAATTCTGGCATGAGAACCGGGTCGAACTCCGGGATCCCGGTGTTGTACGGATACGGGCAGAGAGGTTATCGTCCCATCACCTTAAGGTTGAATTGCAATGATCATGGAAGCCGTATCCTACCCGGCCGCCCTGATAGCCGGCGTGATGTCTTTTTTTTCTCCGTGCATCCTGCCGCTCATTCCGGCGTATTTTACGCTCATCACCGGCTTATCCTTGGAGCAACTGACGGAGATGACGGACAACGGCTTACGAAAAAAGGTCTTCCTGTCCACGCTCGCTTACGTCGCGGGGTTTTCCTCGGTTTTTGTCCTCATGGGGGCTTCGGCCACAATGTTCGGCAAGCTCATGAATACTTACAAGGATCTGATCCGCATCATGGGCGCATCGATCATCCTGATCATGGGGTTGCACATGGTGCGACTCGTTCGGATCCCTTTTTTGGACTATGAAAAAAGATTCCATGTGGAGGGAAAACAACTGCACTTTTTCGGCGTATTTATGGTCGGTATGGCCTTTGGTGCAGGATGGAGTCCTTGCATCGGGCCGCTGCTGGGAACCGTGCTTATCCTGGCCGGAGGGCAGGAAACGGTCGTCAGCGGGATGACTCTGCTGGGCATGTACGCCCTCGGTCTTGCCCTCCCTTTTGTCGCCCTTTCCTTTTTTATCCATTTTCTTGTCGTTTTTGTTAAAAGAGCCGGTAAAACGGTTCGATATCTGAATCTTACCGCCGGAATTTTGCTGATATTGATCGGCGGGTTGTTGATGGCGAACAAATTGGCCTTATAAAACGACTATAAGCTGTTTCAAAACCTTGGATCCGGGTTTGAGGGCAGGCGCGCAGGTTGACGAAAAAGCGGAGCATACACGGTATGTATGTGCGCATTTTGAGGAAACCTGCAACGCAGCCATCGGGCCTCAGACGAGGTTTTGAAACAGCTTCTATTATAGTTGAACAAACCAGTGTCGATGGGCCTACGGATCATATCGGCCATAGTGAACATGTGGGAGGCGATGAAAAACCTATCCAAAAAATTGCCGATGCTTTTGGGAGCAGCTGTCGTCGTGGCATCCGTTATCGCTATCTATGTTTATATCGAGAGGAAATCGGAAATGCAGGCTCAGCCCATTTCCGACAAGATCCATTGGCACGGTTATGAAGACGGTCTTGCCCTCGGGAAAAAAGAAGGCAAAAAGGTTTTTCTCTTTTTCAAAACCGACTGGTGCACCTACTGCCGGAAAATGGAAAAAGAGACTTTCCAGCAGACCGATATCTCCTCCTATCTGAAAGAGAACTTTATCTCCATCAAGATCGATTCGGACAGGGAAAGCGCAATCGCATCCCGATTTCTAATAAAGGGTGTACCGACGAGTTACTTTCTGACCGAGACGGGGGAAACAATCAGCAATCTGCCAGGCTACGTACCGCCGGATGTGTTCCTGCCGATCCTTCGATACGTATTTACCGACAGTTACAAGACAATGACCTTCCAGAATTATCTCAAAACCATATAAATGCGGGGAGTTACCGGGAGGATCGGCGGATACGCCTGTTGACCAGACGCATCAGGATGGAAACGGCCACCCCCGTACTCGCGGACACGAGCAGCAGCGGAACCCAGATGGCGGGGAAAGTTTCGGCATTTTCGACTGCGACGGAAATACCCAAAAATCCAAAAAAAGACACCAGAACCAGGAAACCCAAAACGAGCAGGCAGGCTGTTTTGGAGTCGTACCAGGGGATAATGACTTTTCTGAAAAAGGGATTTTGATCGAGCTGCATGTCCGATTGTCCGGCATAATTATAAAAGAGATGATACGCTTATCTGCGTTGATGGTTACCACGTGAACCGTCAATAAATCAATGATGAAATAACCCGGAGAATAAGGCGGGCAGCCGTGACAGGATATAGATTTGCAGCATGGATGCTGGCGGCCGGCGCCTGGGCGGCTTTGCTGGGCGGGTGCGCCATCAGAAAAATCGAGATCCCGGGAGCAAAACCCATGTTTCCGGAAGGGGCTGTCATTTCCTCAAAAACCGGCAAGGCCGTAAGTTTGGATGAACTTATCGATGAGCTTTCGAAGGTCCGGGTGGTCTTTATCGGAGAAAAACACACCCTTGCGGCCCATCATGAGGCCCAGCTTACCCTCATCAAAAAGATGGTTAACCAAGACCCGGATCTGCTGGTGGGTATGGAGATGTTCGATCGATCCTATCAAGGGATCCTGGATCAGTGGCGATTCGGCAAACTGGAACGAGAAACCTTTTTACGAAGGACACACTGGTATGCCAACTGGAAATATGATTTTGCACTCTACAGCGATATCCTGGATTGTATAAAAACAAACCGCCTTCGACTCATCGGGCTCAATATTCCCTTTCACATTCCACCCAAAATCGCCGTCGGGGGTATCGACACGCTTCTTCCCGAGGAAAAGAAATACCTTCCGAAGCAGATCGATACATCCAACGCTTCCCATCGGGCTTACGTGCAGCAGGTTTTTTCCGAACATCGCGTACGAGGAAGACGGGATTTCGAACACTTTTACCAGGCCCAGTGCGTGTGGGAGGAAACCATGGCGGAAACGATCGCTGAAAATTTAGGCGGCCATCGAATGATCGTGCTGACGGGAAACGGTCATATCATTCATAAATTCGGCATTCCGGACAGGGTATATCGCAGGGGAAAAACCGAGTTTCGAACGATTTATCTCTTACCTGCCGGAACCGAAGCGGAAATGTCCTTTGCCGACTATATCTGGGTGACCCCCTCCCGATAAAGGGGAAATCCATATTCGCCCCTG
>Ga0068713_1001210_pt1 | contig 36512 bp, 36 predicted proteins | sample MTBAKSrepl2MetaG_FD_62223 | JGI IMG/M metagenome (GOLD analysis project Ga0068713, IMG submission 62223) | Enrichment culture microbial communities om Arthur Kill intertidal strait, New Jersey, USA, that are MTBE-degrading - MTBE-AKS2 (Arthur... | ecosystem: Environmental > Aquatic > Marine >... | reverse complement strand
AGGGGCGGAGTCCTTGTCGGAACATCCTTTCGCACAGGCGGTTGTGGATTATGTCTCTGAGAAAGGCCTTGACATCCCCGCAACAGATGAGTTCAGTGCAGAACCAGGAAAAGGAGTCCGGGCTGTGATCCACGGAAAAGAGATACGCATGGGGCAGGAGGCTTTTGCATCTCCCTCTGCCCTTTCTGAAAAACTGGAAAGTGTCCGCAGGGAGGCGGAAGAGAAAGGTGAGTCTGTTGTCCTCACCTCTGTGGACGGGGTTGTGGCAGGATTGATCTCTTTTTCTGATCAGATAAAGGAAGGAGCTGCAGGTGTCCTTGAACAGCTGAAGCAAAAAGGAATACACAGCTTTATGATCACCGGAGACAACGAGAAGACGGCCCGAGCCGCAGGAGTAATGCTTGGAATCGATACGGAACATATTTTTTCACGCGTCCTCCCTGAACAAAAAGCGAAGAAAGTCATGGAACTTCAACAAAAAGGGTGGATCGTGGCCATGGTCGGAGATGGGATCAACGATGCTCCGGCGCTTGCGACGGCGCATGTGGGGATAGCCATGGGCAGCGGAACGGATGTGGCCATGGAGACCGGGGATGTTGTTTTGATGAACAGCAGGCTTGAGACCGTTCTTCATGCCATCGAGCTTTCAAGACTCACAATGAAGAAGATCAAACAGAATCTTTTCTGGGCATTTATCTATAACACACTGGGAATCCCCCTTGCAGCACTGGGATTTCTTCAGCCTATTATCGCCGGAGGAGCTATGGCATTCAGCTCTGTGTCCGTGGTGAGCAACTCTTTGAGTTTAAAAAGAGCCGGACGTTCAAAGGAGGATCATGTATGAAAGAGGCTATCGTTGTCAGGGGAATGACTTGCCGGCATTGTGTCATGGCGGTAAGGAGAGCCATAGAAGGACTCCCCGGTGTAGAGAGTGTATCCGTAAACCTGGAGACCGGGTACGTGGAAATCACGGGTAATGAAGAGATGGAAAGAAACCGTATCAGAAAAGCGGTGGAAGACGAAGGATACACGGTGGAATCTTAGGGAGAGAAGGACTTAAGAAAGAGTTCCAACTCTTCAATGGTCATTTCAGGCGGAAGAGATTCACGGGCCAGAAGGGACGGATTGTTTTTTAAGCCGCTTCCAGTGATAACCGCGGCAACAGTTGCAGAAGGATCCAGGGCCTTTCTGCTTACAAGGCGTTTCAGGGCGGGGATCACTGTGGCAGATGACGCTTCACAATAGATCCCTTCTCCTGCCAGACTTGTGATCCCTTCCACGATCTCATCTTCAGAAACGGTTTCACCCAGCCACTTGTTGTCTATAGCCATACGGAGAAAGGCGGTTCCTCCCGGAGGGTCTCCTGTGGTCAGGGCGGAGGCGGAAGTGGAGAAACCCGAGAAGGGGATCACATCTCTGCTTTTCTCTTTCAGAGGAAGAGCGATGGGGGCGTTGTTTGCTGCCTGGACAAGGATAAAGCGAGGAACCCGCGTGATGTAGCCGGCTTCCTGAAGTTCCCGGAAACCTTTATGAAGTCCTCTGGCATGACCGGTGGCTGATACCGGAAGAGCGATATAGTCAGGCAGGATCCTTCTGCACTGTTCATAGAGTTCGAAAGAAAGGCTCTTGTATCCTTCGATGCGATGAGGCCCGTTACCGGTCACTGTTCTCAAACGGTATGTCTTTGAAAGGGAAAGGACCTGACTTTTCAGTTGTGAGAAAGTGTCCCCTTTCAGAGTGATGACCCGTCCCTCATGGAGGAGCATGGGAAGGACCTTTTCATAAGGTGTTCCCCGGGGAATAAAAACCAGGGTATCCAGGCCGGCCCTCCTCCCGTAAGCGGCCATGGAATGGCCCATGTTTCCCGTGGAGACGGTGGCGCATCGTTTTTCTCCCCAAAGAAGAGAAGCCTGGACACAAAAAAAAGAACCTCTGTCTTTAAAACTCCATGTGGGGTTCACAGTCTCGTTTTTTAAGAAAAGACGGGGAAGGCCGGTCCATCTCTTCAGAGAGTCTGTTGTTTCCAGATACGGGGTCTCTCCTTCTCCGAGAGAAAGGGACATATCAAAGGGCCCCAGGGGGAAAAAGTCCCTGAACCGGTTCCAGACGGTTCTTCCCTTTCGGATCTTTTTTTCATTGATGTCGGGGATGACACACTCCAGAGGAAATCCCAGTGAAGAGTATTCAGCGAAACTGTCCAGAGGGTAATGCTCTTTTCCGTCCAGAGAGCGGAGGAAGGGTTTTTTGTCCATGATCCCATTATAAGCCAAAACGCCTGTAGTGACCAGAAAGAATGAAACAAAGCGTTAAAAAGAGGTGTCCTATTGATAAAAAAGGGGGAAGCATGAACCGGTTTCAGGAAAAAGTCGTCCTCGTCACAGGCGGGACAACAGGGATCGGCAGGGCTGCAGTAAGGCTCTTCGCGCATGAAGGGGCGTATGTCATCTTTACAGGAAGACGAGAGGCCCCCGGGATCGAACTGGAAAACGAGCTGCGGGGCCAAAGAGCTCATGCAGAATATATTTCTTCAGATGTCTCTTCCCCTGAGGATCTCTTTACACTCACAGAGCATATCGGCCGGAAATACGGAGGCCTTGATATTGCATTTAACAATGCCGGCATCGACGGAGAGCCGGGGAGGATCCTGAATTGCTCCCTGGAAAACTGGGAGCATGTTCTGAAGATCAACCTTTCGGGTCTTTTTTACTCCATGAAATACGAGATTCCTCTCATGATGAAAAAGGAGAAAGGCTCGATTATCAACAATATCTCTGTTTCAGGACACCGCGGGTATCCGGGAGCTCCGGCCTACATTGCGAGTAAGCACGGCGCTGCAGGGCTTACCAAAGCCGCTGCAATGGAGTATGCCCATGCAGGGATCCGTATCAACGGAGTCTCACCCGGACTCATCCGGACTCCCATGACTGATAAGGACCGTGAAAAAAAAGAGGATTATGATGCCTGGGTCTCGCGGGTGGAACCGCTGGGGCGAATCGGCGAAGCCGAAGAGGTGGCGAAAGCAGTCCTCTGGCTGGCTTCAGACGAGTCATCGTATATCACAGGCCATCTTCTCGCCGTGGACGGCGGGATATTAGCCAAATAAGGAGGACGCGATGAGTGATTATAAGAAGATATTCCGGTCAAATAAAAACAAGATGATAGGCGGAGTATGCGGAGGCCTGGGAGAGTACTTCAGTATCGATCCCAATATTATCCGTATCCTCTGTGTCGTCTCCGTCTTCTTCGGTGGAGCAGGTATCCTGGCCTATATCATCGCCTGGATCATTATTCCTCCGGAAACAGCGGAGTGAATCAGGAGGTTGTTATGAAACGTCAGATTATCTTCATGCTTATTCTGGCTCTTTGGATTTCTTGCGCATGGGGTGCTTACAGCCAGGAATGGAAGATCCCGAAAATAAAGCATGCTCCGGAAATAGACGGAGCCATTACCGATGATGAATGGAGCGGAGCTTTCCGGACTGCTGAGATGCTCCAGACTTCTCCGGGTAACAATACCGAACCCACGGAAAAGACAGAGATCTTTATGGCAAGTGATGAAGAAAACATCTACATCGGGGCCCGGTGTTATTATCAGAATATAGACACCATGCGGCTTCATCACTGCAGCCGTGATGAGATGGATGATGTGGACCGGATCCATATCTACCTGGACTCTTTTCATACCCGTGACAAAGCCTACTTTTTTATCGTGAACCCTTTCGGCGAACAGGGAGACGGCATCATTACCGGATACCATCAGATGGACTTTTCCAACGACCTCTACTTTCAATCCAGGGGGAAGACCTATGACTGGGGATATACTGTGGAAGTGGCCATCCCCTTCAACAGTATCAAATACGCGAGCGGAGAGCTGGTCTCCTGGGGTGTTCTTATACGGCGTTACATGCCTGAGAAGAGTGAAGAGGTCAGCTCCATGGTCTTTAACCGCGGAGAGGTCAATTATTATAAAAACTTCAATGAAGCTGTTTTTACAGGGGTCCCTTCAAGGGGGAACCTTATTCTCATCCCGGGAGTGACCGGGGTGACATCTACACGGGAAGAGCTCATGGGCGGAGGCAAACAAAAAGAGGATGATCTCAGCGGAGAGGTGAACCTCATCTATGAGCCCACGTCTCAGATGACTTTAAAAGCGACCTATAATCCCGACTACAGCACGGTGGAATCGGATCTTTTCCAGGTGGATGTAAACAACAAGTACCCGCTTTATTTCGAAGAAAAGAGGCCGTTTTTTCTGGAAGAGACTAATCCGTTCAACGGCCCCATCAATATTTATCATACACGGGCCATTGTCAATCCCCTCTGGGGAGCCAAGATATCCTACAACCGCGGCGCGAATGCCTTTTTTGCCCTGGCCGCTATAGACGAGGATGCCCCGGGAGAGCGTTTCGACGCTTCAGGTGAAGAGGATGCCTTGTGGGGGTTTTCATCCTATAAATACAATTTTGGTGCTGACGGTGACATGAGAGGCGCTGTGAGCATGCGGTCTTTTGACAGCAGGATAAACGGGGTCGCCAGCCTGGAAGCCAATTATCGGTTTGAAAACGGTTTCCATACCCATCATCAGGCTGTATGGTCACAAACAGAGACCGAAGATGGTGTGGTCTCTTCCCCCGCTTACTATTCTGAGATGACATTCGATGATGATGTCTGGCACTTTGAACTGAATACCATGGCTGTGGGGCCTGATTTCCGTGCGGATATGGGATATATCCCAGAAACGGGGTTTCACCGTTATTACAGTGTCAACAGAATGGTCGCCCGTCCGGGAAGAGATGATATCTTTTTTAAATTCGCCGATATCTCTATGTCGGGATATATCAAGACGGATTGGGATCACAGCCGACGCCTCGAGTCCGTTTTCGAGCCCTACATCACCTTCGGATTTGACAGGAACCTGAGAGCCAGAGTCTCGGCTGAATATAAAAACGAGTATTTCAACGGCTCTTACTACCGGCAGAGGTTCAACGGGTTCTGGGTCCAGTCTAATACATTCCGCTGGATCGGAGGAAGCCTTTTTTACGGCATGGGAAAGCAGCTCTGGTATGATCCGGCTGCTCCGGAGATCTGTCCCTTCACCCATCTGGAAGGTGATTTTTCCATCCGGCCCAACAGGATGTTTCAGACTTTTGGACGCGTTGTGAGCAGCCATATGGAGGAGAAATACAGAGCTGATATTTTCGGTCTGGGCATGAAGGTCCAGTTCACGGCAGCTTTCTGGATCCGTCTGGAATATCAGAGGATGAAAGTGGATATGGATGACCCCTCCATGCCTGACCGTGTGGAATACTATCTCTATCCGCTTTTTGTCTATCAACCCAACTCGCTCATCTCACTCTCCACCGGTTACCGGTACGGGCATGGAGAGACATCTCTTCCCATTCTTACTCTTGAGGAGAGCCGGACAAAGAGCTGGTTCATGAAACTCTCTTATACTCTGGATCTGATCTGATCAGATGTTGAGGGAGGGGCGCTGTCTCCTCCCTCTTTTCTATTGAAAATCATAAAGAAAGACATAGACTTGAGAAAAAGAGGGAGCGTTCAATGAAACGATGTGCATTTCTTTCTGTGGGTGATGAGATACTTCGGGGATTGACTACGGACACCAATGCCGGATGGTTTGCGCGCATCCTTTCTCCTCTGGGATGGGAGTTTATCGAAGGCCAAATAGCCGGAGATTCTGCAGAGTCTATTGAACAGGCTCTTTCCAGACTCAGAGACATGGACCTGATCCTCATTACGGGAGGTCTGGGACCTACAGAAGACGATGTGACCCGGGAAGGGGTGGCCTCTTATCTCAAAAAAGAACTGCTATTCAGCAGCGAGCTGTGGGACGGGATCAAAGAGCGTTTCAGGAAGACGAACCGGCCCGTTCCTCCTTCCAATCGAAAACAGGCGGATCTCATAGATGGGGCCGTTCCCTTAATGAACAGAAACGGGACAGCCCCCGGACAGCTGTATGAAGAGGAGGGGCAGATCATCCTTCTCCTTCCGGGGCCTCCCGTTGAAAACCGGCCCATGTTTCTCCGGGATGTCCTTCCTCTGCTTCGATCCATGGGACAGGAGACGGTTCTGAGTGATATTGTGAGTGTGGTGGGAGGAGGAGAAAGCCGGGTGGCCCAGATAGCTGAAAAGGCCCGACTGCGGGGAATAAAAGTCGGATACTATTATAACAGCCAGGGATGGGTGGAGATCCATCTTCACAACCGTGCTCTCACAGAGGAAGAGTTTTTTGTGCGAAAAGAGCGACTGACGGGACTGTTGTGTTCAGATCCCTCACTCTTTCTTTTTTCCGGCCCTTCCCTCGATGCGATTCTGTTACAGGAGCTGGATAAGCAGGGATTGACCACGGCTTTTGCTGAATCCCTCACAGGAGGCCTGGCAGGAGACAGGCTGGTCTCGTTGCCGGGAGCTTCCCGTGTTTTCTTAGGGAGCATCGTCGCATACGACAATGCCCTGAAGGAGAGATGCCTGGGAGTCAAAAAAGAGACACTTGCCGCTCACGGAGCGGTTTCAGAAGAGACCGCCCGGGAAATGGTGGAAGGGCTCGTCCGGGTCACCGGAGCGGAGACGGCTCTCTCCTTTACGGGAATAGCAGGACCGGAAGGGGGGACTCCTGAAAAACCGGTGGGGCTTACCTTTATCGGTACGTTTGTCCGGGGACAGGTGACTGTGGGCCGTTTCCAATTTCACGGGACGAGAGACAGGATCCGTAGTCAGGCCGTGAGCACGGGGTATGCAGAGATGCTCAAGATGATGGGGTATACCTATAAGTAACGCAGAGGGGGTTCCCCTGTCTTGTTGGCATAGAGTTCGATATACTTTTTCACAGGGCTGTTGGTTATCTTAGGGTAGAGGACCTCTTCGACCTGAAAGAAACCGGTGGCGGACTCCATCTCCACTGCGATGCGTATAGGCTTTTCCTTTCCTTTCTTGATCTCCACATGATTGATAGCTGTAGCCGAATAGCGATGGATATCCCCGATCTTCGGTTGCTTGGAGAGCATGGTGGTGATCCTGGCCCTTCCGCGTTCCATATCGCATCCGTCTCCAATCAGCACCACGCCCGCTTCCAGGGAATGGACAGGATGAGTGGCCATATGTCCGGTGATCGCTTCAAGGACCAGTGAATGGAGGACGGCTTTGATCAGCGGATCATCATAAAAACGGGACAATGTCCGGGTGATGATCGGAGAGGCGAGGACAGCGCTGTGAAATTCGTGATCATTGCGGGACACACCCATACCGATATCGTGAAGAAGCGCCGCTATGATGATGGCTGACAGAGAGTCTGCCGAAGAATACCCCATCTCCTTTTCAAGATTAAACTGGACACCGGCTTTGGTGAGCAGATCCACCATCCGGATAGAGTTCAAAACGGCTTTTCTCATGTGGACAGGGCCGTGGTCATTGAAACCGAGGCGTTTTATGGAGACCACATTGGCATATTCCTGAAGAGCCCGGGACTCTTTGTCATTGAAAAGATATTCAGCGATTTCAAAGGGTTTTCCCGTAAGGCTCTTGAGGATCTCTTCCTCAAGGATTTCTTCTTTTTTTGATTTATTCATTTATACTCCTTTCGTCAATCTTACGGCTTGAGTATAACGCGGTAAAGTTAATTTTCAATGAATGACACAAATGGTTCTCCTCCTGTGTCACAGTAAAAAGGAGGGATAAATGGGCTATGCTTTTGATTTCCATGATGTCTTCGATAAAAAGGTCTATCTGACCTTCTACCATGAGTTGCTGGACGAGGAAAAAGCTTCCCGGGAAGTGGATGAGATTCTTGACCGGACTCCGCGGAAGAGAGGCGTACGCCTTCTTGATGTGGCCTGCGGTTTCGGGCGGCACAGCAACGTCTTTGCCCGTAAAGGCTTTCGCGTGACAGGAATCGACACCAGCAGGGAGTTTCTTGAAATGGCACGAGAGAAAGCTCTCAGCCAAGGACTTCAGGCGGAGTTCATTGAGATGGATATGAGGACTCTTCCCTTTGAAAAAGAGTTTGATATGGCCGTGTCCCTTTTCACTTCGTTCGGTTATTTTCCTGATGCCGAGAATGAACAGGTGCTTGCAGGAATCAGCAGATCCCTTGTCTCTGGCGGAATCTTTGTCCTGGATATCCTCAACCGGGACTGGATCCTTTCCCGGGGCGGGAAAGGCGTGTATATCAACCGTCAGGGGGAGGATATTATGATCACGGAAGATACATACAACCCCGCAGAAGACCGTCTGGAAAGCATGAGGACTGCTTTTATAGGATCTGAAAAGAGAGAGATGTCAATGACTCTCAGGCTTTATTCCCTCAAGGAGATCACTCTCAGACTTGAAAAGCATTCTCTCTTCGTCTATGATGTGAGGGGAAATTTCAAAGGGGAACCCTATTCACAGGCTTCTCCGCGCTGTATACTCTACTGCAGGAAGGGAAGTGCGGGAGGCGGGCTCAGCGAAGCCTGGATCCCTGCTTTTCTTCCCCTTTAACTGAGGAGAAACGGATGATGAGATGCCCGTGGTCAGAACAGAGCGGCCCTCATATGGCTGCTTATCATGATGATGAGTGGGGTACTCCGGCTTTTGAAGACGGGACCCATTTTGAGTTTCTGGTTCTGGAATCGGCACAGGCGGGGCTGAGCTGGAATACTGTCCTGAAAAAGCGTGAAGCTTACAGAAAAGCCTATCTGGGATTCCATCCTGAGAAAGTCGCAGTTTTCGGGGAAGAAGAGGTGGGAAAACTCTGTCTTGACAGGGGGATCATCCGAAACAGGATGAAGATCGAGGCATCAGTAAACAATGCAAGGGTCTTTCTTGAGATTGTGAATGAGTGGGGTTCGTTTTGCACCTATCTCTGGCATTTTACACAATTTGCTCCGGTGGTGGGCCATTGGGAAAACCAAAACGAGATCCCTGCGCAGACCTCCCTGTCCCTGCTAATCAGCAAAGATATGAAAAAAAGGGGGTTCAGATTCATGGGGCCTGTGATCATCTATTCGCACCTCCAGGCAGTGGGTATCGTGAACGATCATATCAGAAGCTGCTTCCGGTATCAGGAACTTCTGGATTATTACAGGACTCCTCTGTTCCGGGAGAAGATGGAACGGATCCGCCATATAAGAGGCTGATTCTCTTTTCAACAGAATATTCAGCCATCTCCTCCCCTCATCCGGAATTTTATCTTTGAAGTTTTCTTTTTTCCACTGTCTTTACCCGAGGTGGCCCCTGTACCTAAGACGGGAGGCGTTGACCGGGCTCCTGTTTCGTGGCACAATAGGGAGAAAGGAGAAAATATGGATCCTCTGGCATTATTTGAAGCACGGAAAAGTATCCGATCCTTTGACCGGGCTCTTCCCGCACGTGAAGACCTGGAGACCATGGTGAATGCCGCACGGCTGGCCCCCACGGGGAAAAACAAGCAGAACTGGCATATTGTCTATACGGAAAACAGGGATCTGATGGAGAAAGCTGCCCGTCTCATCAGTGAAAAGAATGAGAGACTGAGAGAAGGGATGACAGATGAGAATAAGAAAGAGGCCCTGAAGAGAATGGCCCCGTTCACACTCTTTTTCCGGGAAGCTCCCTCGCTTGTGTTTTTCTTCCACGGTGAATATTCTGTAACAGGACATGAGGCGTTAAGACAGGCCGGTTTGGAAGAAGAAGCCGCAGATCTTCTTGAGGCCTCTCCCGGAATTCAGGGAGCTGCAGCGGCTATGGAAAACTTTCTTTTGTGCGCCGCGTTTCTCGGATACGGGACATGCTGGATGACAGCCCCTCTTTATGCAGCACGAGAGCTGGAGTCTCTGGTGGGATTGAAACGGGATGGCTTTCGTCTCATGGCTATCACACCTTTAGGAAAAATGGTTTCTCACGCTGATTCTCCCCGCCCTGTGCGAAAACCTCTTGTTGAAATGCTCACGGTTATCCCGTGAGAAGGGGATGAGTCATGCACTGGTTTGACGGATTTCCCCTTATCCGGCTGGAAGGAATGGTCATGGGCCCGCTGTCTGAAGAGGAGGGGAAGGCGCTTTTCGAGCTCTATTCTAACCGGAAGGTCTGCTTATTCCTGCAGAGGGATCTCATGAAGGATGAGAAGGAAGCGCTGGAACTCATCAAAAAGTGGGATGAGGATTTTTACTGCCAGAGGGGAGTCCGGTGGGGGATCTATGATGAACAGGAGGGGAGCCGCATTCTCATGGGGACTGTGGCTATTCATTATGTGGACAAGAGAAACAGACGAGCTGAATTAGGGGCTGACCTTCTGCCCTCCTACTGGGGAAAGGGGATCATTACACGTCTCACCGAAAAGCTTATTGAGATCGCCTTTACCCGCCTTGGACTCCATCGGCTGGAGATCCGCTGTATGCCTGAAAATAAGGCTTCTGTAAGAATCGCTTTGAAATCGGGGTTCACTTATGAAGGGACATTGCGTGATTATGTTTTGATCCCCGGGAAAGGGTTTACGGATGAGAGTGTTTACAGCCTCCTGGCCGCCGAGTACGATTCATGACTTCGGCAGACTCTTCAGAGCAGGAGGATGCGAGAGGTTTTCTACTTGATAAATTATGATGTCATCATATACTATTAGTGTAAAGCGAGGATAAAATGAAAAAGATAATCTTTCCTGATGACGTCGGGCTGTTCGGCGAACCTAATGAGAATTCTGTTGAGTTTCAGTTGAAACTTGGGGATGAGGAGTTCGTCCTGGAAAACTATGCAAAGTCACTCGAAGCGTATCAGGCCGCTCTGAAGTTCGGCGGGGATTATCCCGATGTCTATAACAAGATCGGAATGATCCAGAATCTTCTGGGGCGGAAAAAAGAAGCTTTGGAGGCTTATGAGGAAGCGCTTCGCCTCAATCCGAATTACCTGGATGCCATAGTCAATATCGGAACAGTTTATGCTGATCTGGGAGATGAAGAGAACGCTATCGCCAGTTTCAAACGGGCCCTGACCCTGGACCCCAATAATTCCGAGGCTCTGTTTAACCTGAGGCTTGCCACAACCAAGGAGACCAGCGCAGGCGGCTTCAACCAGATCGAGTTCATGATCGATATCGGGAAATCATACTATGACGAAGGAATGTACCGACAGGCTGTGGAGAAGTTCAAAGAAGTCCTCAAGATCAAGCCGAACTACCATGATGTGGCCCTGCTGCTGGCTAATTCCTATCTTCAGGAAGGCTTTTATCCCCTGGCTCTGAATATTTATCAGGAGATATTGATGAAAAAGCCTGAATGGGATATCGTCCATATCAATCTGGGGACACTTTACTACAATATGAGAGAATATGACAAAGCGGTTCATTCATGGGAGCGAGCCCTTGACCTTAATGCGGATCCTGATAAAGTCAAAGTCTGTATCAGAGAAGCACAGGAAAAGATGGAAAAAGGAGAATAGTCCATGCTGCAGTATTATAAAAGATCTTTCCCGGTGATCCATACTCCCTGCTATATTCATCCCCGCGGTGTTTTAATGGGAGATGTGGAACTGGGAAAACATGTGAATGTCTGGCCCGGTGCGGTTATCCGAGGAGATGTCAATTATATTAAAATCGGTGAGGGGACCAATATTCAGGATAATGCTGTGGTCCATGTGGCCCATGAGTTCCCGGCCATCATAGGTAAAAACGTGACGGTGGGCCATGGTGCCATCCTCCATGCCTGCCGGATCGGTGACAGCTGTCTTATCGGTATGGGGGCCACAATCCTGGACGGGGCAGAAGTAGGGGAGTATTCCATTATCGGGGCGAATGCCCTTGTGCCTAAAGGAATGATCATCCCCCCGGGGAGTCTTGTCCTGGGAATGCCGGCTGCGGTGAAACGTCCTCTGACCGAAGAGGAGAAAGAGTTCCTTGACGGGTCTGCGCAACATTACTGGGAGCTGGCTCTGGAATATAAGGAGCTGGGAGACGCATGAGACGAAAACTATTTCTTTTGGTTGCAGTTGTATTCCTGACGGGATTTTGCGCTTTCATCACAGCACAGGACTACGGGACAAACCTGGATACGGTGCTGGACAAGATCTACATGAAAGCATCATCAGACTTTCGGCAGGGCCATTTTTCAGAAGCACTTCAGGGGTTCCGGGATTATATGAAAGCCGCTGCTCCTTCCGATCCCCGTTTGGCGGATGTCTATATGAGTTCGGGGCATATTTACAGGTATGCTTTGAAGTATGATAAAGCACGGGCCTTTTACTCCGGAATCATCGAAAAATTCCCTGATTCAGGATTGACCATGTGGGCTCAGTTTTACATCGCCCGGACATATGATGAACAGGGCCATTTTTCACAGGCCCTGGATTATTACAACAATATCGTCCTCTCCCTGACCGTGGAAGACAACATCAAAAAGATCGCACAGGACCAGATGGCGTCCATTGTAGAAAATGAACTCAACACCGCAGAACTGGAAAGGGTGCTCCTGGCCCTTCCTCCCGGCCCGTCCCTGAAAAAAGCCTATTTGAAACTGGGACAGACTCTCCTTGAGCGGAGGGAGTATAAAAGGGCAGAGCGCATCTACGATAAAATGAAAGAGGCCGGCTTTGCCGACGAAGCAGAACGTTATATCCGACTGGCTAGATTAAAAGGTGAGTTTCCCGGTGCTAAGATCGGTTGTCTCCTGCCCTTGTCAGGCAAATATGCTCAGATCGGGTCCCGCCTCTTCCATGCTGTCTCACATGCCCAGGATTATAAGAACAGGTTTTTGAAAGAGGAACAGAAACTGGTTTTATTAAAAGCGGATACAGAAAGCGAACTTTCACGGATTCCGCTGCTTTATGAGGAGCTTGTACGTTCGGGGGCTTCTGTCATCCTGGGGCCTGTCCAGTCCGAAGCGGCCGATATTCTGAAGCCTTACGTGGAAAAGTACAAAGTCCCTGTGATATTCCTCATGGCCAGTGACCCCGGAATCCCGGAAAAGAGCCGTTATTTCTTCCGGAACTCCATCCGTGTGGCAGATGAGGCTTCTGCTTTGGCTGAATACGGACTAAAAGAACTGAAACTCACGAACCTGGCTGTCCTTGTCCCCAATGACCCCAAAGGGTTCGCTACCGGAGAGATCTTCAGGAAAAAAGTCACCTCCTACAATGCGGTTCTTTCTGTGTTTGAGACGTACAATAAAGGGGACACTACATATACCACCCAGCTCCAGAGGGCACTGGACTCATTCGTCGACGGCCTGTTTGTCTACGGGACTAATGCAAAAGACCTTCAGCAGCTCATGCCGTCTATTCCTTATGTGGGGCTCAAAGTCTCAGTGATGGCAGACTCCACCCTCTTTGACGACTATCTCTTCCGGGTCCTCGGGGATACCATCAACGGGACGATTATAGCCACCTATTACAACACCTCGGAATTCGGGATCATGGAAAAGGACATTTTCGACTCTTTCAAGAAGCGATACAACTACTCCCTGGACCAGTATACCATTCTGGGAGTCGATGCCCTGGACGCAGCTTATGAAGCTGTCAAGATCAGCGGGGGGCTCTCGGGAGAAGGACAGATCACAGAAGCTCTTTACAACCTTGATGAGTTCCGGGGATTATGCGGAAAAGTCACAGTTTTGAAAAACGGAGATTTTTATAAAAAGATATTCCTCTATAAGATTGTGGATAACAGACCGGAACCGGTGAAAGCAGAGCTTGATGGGCCCAATGTTGTGGAGATACCATAAGCTTTTTATCCCGGCCTTTTTTGTCTGTCTCATCGCTATCGGAACAGTCTCAAAACTGCCGGATGTGGACTTCCATCTCCGACTGTTTGCAGGCCAGGATAAACTTTTTCATTTTATTGAATATGCGATTCTTGCAGTAACCGGGAATATCGCTTTCCGGTTTATCCCCCGCAGGCGGCGGAAACTCTTCCTTTTCGCTCTCCTTTTTATTGCTGCTGACGAGCTTCTCCAGGCTTTCATCCCGGGCAGAGATCCTGAATTTTTGGACGCTGCAGCTGATCTTGCCCCTTTCATTCTCCTCTATGCGATCCCTTTCCCCGTTTCCTACAAAAGAGCAGATGTCTCGGGATATGAAGAGTCAAAAGCTTTTGAACTGCTCCGCTCTGTCATCCCGGGAAAGGTATTTACCCATGGACAGAAAGGCGGGGAGATCTCGGTTCGGATAACAGAAAAGAAGATCACGTTTTTGTATTTCGGGAAGAAACTTTTCACCCGGCCTGTTGATGAATCCCGGCCGGACAAAGGACATTTGATCAAGCGCGAGATCTATGACGCCTTTACGCTTATCCATGACCGTCCGCTTTCTCCATGGGGGCTCCTGTTTCAGACCCGCCCTCATAAAGTCATGCATTATCTTCCTGAAGAGGGGGCCTATAGGTCGCTTCAGGATCTCTTTCGTGTGCGAAAAGACAAGATCGGGCTCCTTGAACAAGTCTGGGAGACAGAAAAAAGGATTGCTCCCCGGGTTGAGGGGACCAATGCTCTCTATATCGGGATTCCATTCTGCCCTTCAAAATGTGCTTACTGCTCCTTCACCTCATACTCAAAAGAAAAGTTCAACAGGTATTATACCCCCTTTGTTGAAGCCCTATGCGGGGAGATGGAGGGACGTATCCCTGCCCTGACTGCTCCTGTCTCCATGATTTATATGGGGGGAGGGACCCCCTTCACACTTGAAGACGGAGATATGGACCGGATCCTTCATCTGCTGACTAAGGCGGTCAGCACTTCTTCTCTCCTTGAGTTTACCGTAGAAGCAGGAAGGCCGGAACTCTTTACCAGGTATAAATGCGAGATGCTGCGGCAATACGGTGTCAACAGGATCGCAGTCAACCCACAGACGATTCATCAGGCAACATTGGAACGGCTGGGACGCCATGCGACAAGGGATGATTTCATGAAAGCTTATGCGATTGCTTATGAGGCGGGTTTTGAGATCATCAATACCGATATCATCTTCGGGCTTCCGGGAGAGTTATTTGCGCATCATAAAGCGACACTGAAAGCGCTGCTTGATCTGGATGGAGTCAACAACATCACCATTCATGCTTTGGCTCCCAAACGGGGATCCAGGCTTGATGTCGATGAAATCGAGAAGAGGCCTCACCTGGAAAAATCATTTGAATTTGCTCACAGGATATTGGGGCGATACGGTTTTTCTCCTTACTATCTCTATAAACAGCGCCATATAGCAGGAAACCTGGAAAATATCGGATATGCAAAAGAGGGCAAGGAGAGCCCTTATAATGTAGCGATGATCGGGGAGTTATGCCACATCGCCGGCTTCGGGGTGGGAGCCAGCACTAAAGTAAAAAATGGATACGGGATCGAGACACGGAAAAACCCAAAAGACCTGGCTCTCTATATCGAGACCATGAGAAATCTCTATGGAACAGCTCATTGAACTGAAAGCAGAGATCGGCGAACCCATGCGCGTGGATGTCTACCTGGCTGAAGAGCTGGAATGGGCCAGCCGAAGCACAGTGCAGAAATGGATCAAAGAGGGGTGTGTCAAACTCAGAGGAAAGGTATGCACAAAACCGGGCAAAAAGGTCTTTCCCGGGGAAGAGCTTTCCCTTGTCGTCCCTCCTGAAGAGCCGTCGGAAATTACCCCTGAAGAGATCCCGCTGGATATCGTCTATGAGGACGACTATCTTGCCGTAGTGAACAAGAGTCCCGGGCTGGTGGTTCATCCCGGAGCCGGGAACCCGGGAGGAACTCTGGCTAACGGGCTGCTCTATTATTTTAAGCACTTGTCTGCAGTGGATACTCTCCGGCCGGGTATCGTCCATAGGCTGGATAAGGAGACGTCAGGGCTTTTGATCACAGCAAAAGACAACCATACTCATTGGAAGCTTGCAGAGATGATCGCTGAAAAACGAGTTACACGTCTCTACTGGGGGATCATTATAGGTCATTTTGACGAGAGCCGGGGACGTATTGAGACTGAACTCGGGCGGGACCCCTCCAACAGGGTCAAAATAGCTGTGGTCTCTAGGGGAAAACACGCCGTGACATCGTGGCAGACCCTTGAAGAGTATTCAGGGTTCTCACTTGTGGAGTTCCGGTTGTTCACGGGAAGGACCCATCAGATCCGTGTCCATGCATCTTACATGCGCCATCCCGTACTCGGAGACAAACTCTACGGCGGCCTGTCCGGAGTAGAACCCTTTCAGAAAGTGGAACGTCAGATGCTTCATGCCAGGGAACTGGAATTTATTCATCCGGTAACAGGGAAACACATCGCTCTTACGGCGCCTCTCTTTCCTGATATGGCCTGGGTCCTGGAAAAATTAAGAGGAACTCCTTAGGAAACGATCCTGCGGGGGATGAGAGGGTTGATCCGGGATAGGATCTCATAATTGATGGTCCCGGAGAGAGCCGCCAAATCATCAGCAGTGATTCTTTCTTCCCCTGAAGAGCCCAGGAGGATGGCTTCGTCATCAAGACGACACCCTGGTATATGGGTGATATCCACAATGATCATATTCATACAGACCCGGCCTCTCACAGGGGCTCTTTTCCCGCGGATGAGGACATAGCCTGAGTTTGAAAGTCTTCTGTCATACCCGTCGTAATAGCCTACAGGCAGAATAGCCAGGCGCGTGGGATGATCGGTCTTGTAGGTGCAGCCGTAACCGATATATGCATCCGCCTCCACATCTTTGATCTGGCCGATGCGTGTTTTCCATGTAAGGGCGGGCTTGAGGATGAGCTCATCAGAAGAAGAGGAACGGAAGGAGAGAGCCGTCTCCCTGGAAGACCAGTACCCGTAAGAAGAGATCCCCGTACGGACCATCTGATAATGTGTCTCAGGGAAAAGGACCGTTGCAGCAGAACAGGCGATATGGTTTATCTTCAGTGAGAATCCGGCCTTCTGAAATCCGTGGATAAAATCTTTAAAGATGGACATCTGTTTTTTGGCATAGGAGTGGTCGCTGGTGTCTTCGATGTTTGCAAAATGGGTGGAAAGCCCTTCCAGGATCACAGATGGAGATCTTCTGAGAAGAGAAGCATACTCAGGGATCTCTTCCGGAAGGAGTCCCTGCCGGTGAGTCCCGGTCTCGCATTTCAGAGTGATCCTGATTTTTTTCTTCTGTCTGGAAGCCTCTTTTTCAAGGATGGGGATCAGGGCTGAATTCGTCACCACCGGAGAAAGATCGTGGAAGACCAGGTCTCCAAGCTGGCTTTCGTTTGCATATCCCAGAATATAGATATCCTTTGTGATTCCTCTTGTGCGCAGGGATACTCCGTCTTCGGGGAGATGGACACCGTAACTGTCCACAGGGGAACCAGGCTGTTCAGCGATGTCAGCCACCTGTGTTAACCCGTGGCCGTACCCGTTGGCTTTAACTACGAACATCAGTGACGTTCCGGAAACGAGAAGACGTTTCAATCCACTCAGGTTGTTGAGAAGAGCGGATTCAGAGACCTCTACCCAGGTATTGTTCAGAGACATGCTACTCCAGGCGGCTGATCATGGACCGGGCTCTCCGTGAATAATATCCGTCTCCCGGCTCCAGAGTAAGGTACTGTTTGAGGTTTTCAAGGGAAAGACGTTTGTAACTGGGGTTTTTGGACCTGTCGTATATCTCGAAATAAATATAACCTAACCCGTAGTAGGAAAGAGAATATCCGGCATCATAGCGTTGAAGGAGTTTCAACTGATCCACGGCGTTATTGTAGTTGTTCGTGTAGAAATAGGCCATAGCCAGCTGATAGCGGATATAGTGGTGTCTGTCATGACGGACAAGATAATTGTGGAAAAAGGAGATCGCTTCGGAAAACTTCTGCTCACGCATATAGAGTATAGCGATCTTTTCAACAAGGTAAGAACTGGTGTTTCCCAGTTCATAGGAATTTAAATAGTATTTGAGAGCAGCGGAATTGAATTTCTGAAGCTCATAGATGCGTCCGAGATAGTAATGGACATCATACTTCCTGGGGTATTGCTTCTCAAGACTGTGAAGAAGGGAAAGAGCTGAATCATAATCTCCCAGGGATGTGAGCAGCCGTCCCTTCAGCAGCCGGGCTTTATAGTTGTCAGGCTCACGTTCCAGAATCGTCTCCAGAAGATCGCCGCATTGGGTATACTCTTCTTTATTGTAGTGGTCCTGTGCCATGGAAAGGAGTGTCATCGAATCCACGGTGATGATGTTGCCCATATCTTCCACGGGCTCTTTTTTTACGAGATTATCCCGCTGAGCGCAGGAGAAAAGGATAGTTGAAATCAATAGGACAAAAGTCAGTTTTCTCACAGAAACCTCCTTTGAAATTTCGCTGTTGTCCGACAAGAATATCACAGCAGTAAGGAGATGTCAACTTGACTTCGCAAGTGTTTTCCCACTTTTCATATTGACACCAGACTCAATCTTCTTATAATCAATGACACGTTGAAGGGGCCCATAGCTCAGTTGGTAGAGCTACCGGCTCATAACCGGTCGGTCAGTGGTTCGAATCCACTTGGGCCCATATGGCAGGAGTTGACATTTTGTTGGGACAAACGACATTACGATTTATTTCATGTTTTTTAAGGTGTACCCAGGGTGCACCTTTTTTTTTGATATAAAGTAAGGAGGCAGTATGGAATCATATCTTGAGATTCTTCACGAGATCGCTGACATTATCACTAATAGCGAAGAAATGCGCCATATCGTGGAAGAAAAACCGGAAGAACTCAAGACGAAAGAATCCGAGTTGAGCCGTTTGAGGGAAAAGAATGAAGAGACAGAAAGCCGCATTGAAGCCATGCGCAAAGAGCTGGCAGGGATCGATATGGATCTTAAAGCCAACCAGCTGCTGCATAAAAAGTATGAGAATCAGCTTCTTCTGGTGAAAAAAGCCAAAGAGATGACAGCGCTGAACAATGAGATCTATAACGTGAAGCGCATTGTCGAAGAGCTGACGGCTAAGAGGCATGAGAAGGGAGATGCGCTCGAGGCTCTGAACGGGGCCTATCATTCAGCTAAAGAAGAATATGAGGCCATGGCAGCCGAGCTGGAACGTGAACGTGCCCTTGTGGAAGAGAAGATCAGCGAACTGAAACCGGAATATGATGCACTCAAAGCCATGAAGGCTGATTTGCTGAAAAAACTTCCCCCTCATGTGTCCGGGATGGTGAAGACCATGGAGAAGGCTGGAAAGTTCCAGCACATCATTATGGCGACTGTCAACAACGGACATTGCGGTGTCTGCAAGATGCAGCTCCCGCCCCAGCTTGTGTCTGAAGTCAGGCGGGCCCGTGAAGTCAAACAGTGCCCCTACTGCGGGAGGATTCTTTTTTGGGACAGGACATAGAGGAGATTTTACGGTCTCTTCAGAAGAAGATCCGTGAAGGGGCTGAAGCCTCTGCGTTTTTCTCATCACTCACTCCGGAAGAGAGGTCTCTCTTTATCAGATGGCTTTCACAAAAACCGGCCAAGGCACAGAATGTGAGGAAGACGGGGACCGACGATCCGGGAGAGGGCGAAGCCGTGGCCTTCTGCGACGGTGCTTCACGGGGGAATCCCGGGGAAGCGGGATACGGGTATATGATTCTTTATCCAGACGGGAAAAAGGAAGAGGGCTGGGGATATATCGGAACAGCGACAAACAATGTCGCTGAATATTACGGGATTCTGGCAGTCATGCGCCGTCTTTCCGAAGAAGGCATCCGGCGGGCTCTCATCCACATGGACAGTGAACTGGTGGTCCGTCAGCTTAACGGAGAATACCGCGTTAAAAGCCCCGGTCTGAAGGAACTTTATCGGGAAGTATGCACCCTTATGGAGATGTTTGACACTCTCCGTGTCCGGCATCTTCCACGGCGGGAAAACGCTGTGGCCGACAGTCTGGCCAATAAAGCACTCGACAACAGGGAAACAGATTATTTTTTCTCTTGATTACTGATCCATTTGTCACGTATGATACAACAGAAGCGGGACGGATAGCCGCGCTTGTCTCTTGCAAGTGAGGAAAGTCCGAACACCACAGGGCAGGGTGCCGGATAACGTCCGGAGAAGGCGACTTCTGGAAAGTGCCACAGAAAAGAACCGCCTGCCTCAGGGCAGGTAAGGGTGAAAAGGCGAGGTAAGAGCTCACCGCTTTTGCGGTAACGCAGAAGGCTGGGTAAACCCCACCCGGTGCAAAACCAAATAGGAGGGGCTGCGGCGGCCCGCCGCTTACCCTCGGGTAGGTTGCTTGAGGCAGATGGTGACATCTGTCCCAGATAAATGGCTATCCGGCTGCTTTATGCAGCTGACAGAATTCGGCTTACAGTCCCGCTTCATTTCTTCAGATCCCGAAAAGTTCCCTGGCCCCCGATCGGCTGAGCTCCAGAAATCTTTGAAGATCCATGTTGATCAGCAACGAAATCTCCCGGGCCACATAAGATACATTGAGAGGGGTATTGGTCTTTCCCCGGAAAGGAACCGGAGCAAGATAAGGGGAGTCGGTCTCGATAAGCAGCCGGTCAGCTGGGAGAGAGGCCACGATTTCCCGAAAAGGGATGTTTTTTTTATTCTGAAAAGTCACCGGCCCGGAAATGGAGAGATAGTAGCCCATATCCATGACAGTACTGGCCATATTTCTGTCTCCCGAAAATGAGTGGAGGACTCCGCGGACACGTCCGTTAAATGCTTTGAGGATCTCTACCGTATCTTCATGGCTCTCACGGTCGTGGATGATCACCGGTTTTTTATGCAGAGCCGCAATCTCCATCTGTTCCATGAAGACCTTCTTCTGAACATGAGGCGGGTCTTTCATCCAGTAATAATCAAGGCCGATCTCTCCCAGGGCTGCGGCTTCGTCTTCAGCAAGCATCCCGTTGAGACGGTCCATGAAGCGTTGGTCCCCCTGAGCGGCATAAGAGGGGTGAAGGCCCACGGCAGCTTTGATAAAGGGATGTCTGTAAGCAAGAAGCAGAGACGCCTCGCTGCTCTGTTCGTCGTATCCCACATTGATGCAGAAATCAAGAGCCTCCCGGCACTCTTCGATAAGAGAATCCCGGAAAGAGGAGAATTGGTTCATGTTGAGATGAACATGGCAATCATAGAGGTTTTTCATGGTTTCTCCTCAGTCTCTCTGGCGGGGCATGAGAAGAATCGTGGAGCGGAGGTCCTCACAATCACAGGCTTTGTTCCAGCGTTCCAGGAAAGACTCTTCCTGCAAAAGCTGGGCTACCGCCATAAGAGCCCTGAGATGGTATGTCCTTTCATCCGCTGTACCCAAAAGAACAAAAACGGCATGAACAGGAGGGGACTCTTTTTCCCATTCGATACCTGCTCTGCTTCTGGCCAGGACGATTTCGAACTTCTCTTTTCCCGGGATGATGATATGGGGGATCGCGATGCCGGGGATGATGTTTGTTGAAGATGTTTTTTCCCTTTTGCAGAACTGGCTGATAATCTCTTCACGTGAAAGACTCAGACGAGAGGCGAGCTTATCTGCAAGAAGTCCGAAAAAGGCCTCACGGCCAAGGGGCTCATCCACATCCATGACCAGACTCCTTCTGATCAGCTTGTCAAACCGGTCTTCAGTAATATCATCTCTGTCCTGAAGGATCATGAGAAGTTCCTGTTCCAGCTCTCTGGTTGAAGAGTCAGCGCTGAGGTTCTTATCCATCATGCGCTCAGCCATAAGAACAAGGGCAGATTGTGTATGGACGCATTTACGCGCAAAAATAAGATAAGCTCCCAGGGTGAACATGAGAAAGAGCCCCATGAGAAGAAGAGTCTTGGGCCCCATCTCAATGATCAGATAGATATATGAAGCTATGGCAAACAGTTGAAGAAGGGGAAAAAGGGGGGCTTTGAAACTCGGCCTGTAGTTTCTCACCCTGGAATAACGGATGATGATCAGGGAGAGGTTGTCGAAGATAAAGAGCAGGAGCATAAAGGCCGAAGCGATCTTCACCAGATCTTTGATGTGAAGAAGGAGTATGGAGACAAGGATGAAAAGCCCGGTAAAAAGAATGGAAATATAGGGCGTTTTGAATCTGCGTGAGATTTTTGACATGAGGGAGGGAAGTAGACTGTCCCTGCTCATGGCCAGGGGAGAGCGCGAGGCCGACATGATCCCCGCATTAGCTGTTGTGATAAAGGCGAAGATGGCCGCCAGGGCTAAAAGCAGGCGTCCGGGCAATCCGAAAAAAACTCCTGCGGCATCGGAGACCGGCGTCAATGTAGTGATCAGAGAGTTGTGGGGAAGGACTCCAACGACAATAGCCACGACGATCACATAGATCACATTCACTGTGACGAAGGCATAAAGCATGGCCTTGGGAAGGTTTCTGGCTGAATCCCTGATCTCTTCAGCCATATCGGCGATCTTTGTCAATCCTCCGAAGGAGATGAAGACCATACCAGTCGCTGCGAAGAGAGCGGCGTATCCTTTCCTGAAAAAGAAGTGAAAATGCTGTGATGTCATTGCAGGGTAGCCGAAGATCATAAAGAGTCCCAGGATGGCCAGAAGGAAGATCACAAGCAGGCTCTGGAGTTTCCCGGAATGTCTTGTGCTTATGATGTTGAGAAGGGTGAACAGAAGGGTGAAGGATGCGGCGATAAGGCGGATGTGGAACTCGGAAAGGTGGGGATTGAACAGGAGGGCAAATGTCCCGATTCCCACCAGAGCGAAAGCGCTCTTGGATGCTATGGAGAACCAGTTGGCGATACCGGCGGCAAAACCCGCAGGAGTCCCTATGATCCTGTTGATGTAAAAATAGGTGCCTCCGGCCTTGGGCATAGCTGTGGCCAGCTCCGCTTTGGCAAAAATCGTCGGAACCATAAGAAGGCCGGCCAGAAAGTAGGCGATGATGACAGATGGCCCGGTGAGAGAATAGGCCAACCCCGGGAGCACGAAAAGGCCCGAGCTGATCATGGCTCCTGCAGCGATACTGAAAGCGCTGAAAAGAGAGAGTTCTTTTTTCATAAGCTCCTTTCTGTCCCTTCTCATTTTACGGGAAAGTCTGATTTATATCAAATGAAAAATCTCTCCTTGACGTTCTCCAAAAAGGGCTATATATTGTATGTAAACACTGGGAAATATACCATATATAGATTTAAGTGCAAGGGAGGCTTTATGTTAGAGCGTATTGTGAAGCGGAACGGGGAGAAGGTGCCTTTTGACAGCGCCAAGATCGAAGAGGCCATCTACAAAGCCGCTAAGGCTGTGGGAGGGTACAACAGGACATTGGCCCGCTCTCTGACGGAAAAAGTGGTCGCAGGCCTTGAAGAGGCGTTTGGAGGAACCATTCCCGGGGTGGAGGATATCCAGGATATCGTGGAGAAGACGCTCATCGAAAACGGTCATGCCCGTACTGCCAAAGCCTACATCCTGTACCGTAAAGAGCAGGAAGTCCTTCGGGAAGCAGAAAAAGTGCTCCTTGATGTGGAGAAGACCATTGACGGTTATATTGGCATGAAAGACTGGCGGGTCAATGAGAATTCCAACTCCGGATACTCCTTCTCCGGGCTTCTTATGCATACGGCCGGGAGCGTGATCGCCAATTACACCCTGAAAAAAGTCTACACGTCAGAGATCGCCCAGGCCCATATCAACGGGGATTTTCATATTCACGACCTCTCCATGGGGATCGCCGGTTATTGTGCCGGATGGTCCATCAAAGAGCTTTTATGGGAGGGGTTTAACGGTGTCCCCGGGAAAGTGGAATCGGGCCCTCCGCGCCATCTTCATTCTGCCCTGATGCAGATGGTCAATTTTCTCGGGACCATGCAGAACGAGTGGGCGGGAGCCCAGGCATTTTCCTCGTTTGATACCTACCTGGCTCCCTATGTTCGCCGGGACGGGCTCTCTTATGATGAAGTCAAACAGGCTATCCAGACATTTGTCTTCAACCTCAACATCGCTTCGCGATGGGGGGGACAGACACCTTTTACCAACCTGACCTTTGACTGGACTGTCCCTGATGATATGAAGGACCAGCAGGCTGTCTGGGGAGGCGCCCTCATCGATACGCCTTACAAGGATTTCCAGAAAGAGATGGATATGATCAACAGGGCCTTCCTTGAAGTGATGATAGAAGGAGATTCCAAAGGAAGGATCTTCACTTTCCCCATCCCCACGTACAATATAACAACAGACTTCCAGTGGGATACTGAGAATGCAAGGCTCCTGTTCGAGATGACGGCAAAGTACGGGATCCCCTATTTTCAGAACTTTATCAACAGCTCTCTGAAGCCTTCAGATGTCCGCTCCATGTGCTGCCGCCTTCAACTTGACCTCAGAGAGCTGAAGAGCCGGACAGGAGGGCTGTTCGGAAGCGGAGAAAAGACAGGAAGCATCGGTGTTGTGACCATAAATCTTCCCAGGATAGGATATCTTTCACGTTCCAAAGCCGAATTTCTGGGAAGGCTTGAATATCTCATGGATCTGGCCCGTGAATCTCTTGAACTCAAACGAAAAGTAGTAAGAAAAAATATGGAGAACGGCCTGCTGCCTTACTCCAAGCGGTACCTGGGTACTTTGGACGGCCATTTCAATACCATCGGTCTTGTGGGGATGAATGAGGCGCTTCTCAATTTCATGGGAAAGGATATCGGCTCACCTGAAGGGAAAGAGGCCGCCCTGGAGATCCTCCGTTTCATGAGGGATAAACTCTCTGATTATCAGGAACAGACAGGGAATATCTACAACCTTGAGGCGACCCCGGCTGAGGGGACCTCCTACCGCCTGGCTAAAATCGACCGTGAACGCTTTCCCGAGATCATTACCCAGGGAGAAGCGGAACCCTACTACACCAATTCCTCTCAGCTGCCTGTCCATTACACCTCGGATGTCTTTACCGTCCTGGATAACCAGAATGAGATCCAGGCTCAGTATAACGGAGGGACGGTGGTTCATATATTCCTCGGGGAGACGGCCCCCGGCTATGAAGCTGTCCGTGAACTCATCAGGAAAGTCGCTCACAATTATAAGATCCCTTATTTCACCATATCTCCGACATTTTCCGTCTGCGAAGAGCACGGCTACGTCCGGGGAAAGCAGGAGTCCTGCCCCCGATGCGGAAAAGAGATGGAGGTCTACAGCAGGGTAGTGGGGTATTACAGGCCGGTGAAGCTGTGGAACAAAGGAAAAAAAGAGGAGTTCAGAGAGCGTGTCCCCTTTACCATGTAATTTTTCCCGGCGGGTGGCCTCGCTTCCGGGACTCTCTCTCATCGACTATCCGGGGAGAGTGGCCGCTCTCGTCTTTTTCCAGGGATGCAATTTCAGATGCCCCTATTGTCATAACCATGCGCTTCTGAAACAGGGAACGGGGGAGCGCGATGAAGATGTCATGGACCGTCTCCGCCGGATGAAGGGGCTGGCCGATGCCCTGGCGGTGACCGGAGGCGAGCCCACATGGGGCGAGGGACTCGTTCCCTTTTTAGAGAGGGTCTGTGATATGGGATACCATGTGAAACTTGATACCAACGGCTCAGCACCGAATCTCCTTGAGCAGCTTCTTGACAGGGGGCTTGTGGAGTATCTGGCCATGGACCTGAAACATACTCCGGGAAAGTACAGGGAAGCCTGCGGAGTGGATGTCCCACTGGATGATATCAGAAGGAGCGTGGAGATCATCATGAACAAAACTCCCGTGTATGAGTTCAGGACGACACTTGTCCCGGGGATGCATACCGCAGATGATATCGCGGAGATCATACGCTCTTTTTCCCTGGATCAGAGCCAAAGTTATGCCCTTCAGCAGTATGTTCCCCGGGAAGGGACTCTTTTTCCCGCCTGGAACAGCCGGGAATGGGATGAGATAACCGCTCCCTTCCGGAGCGTTGAGAATATCGGGGTCAGGGAGGCGTGATGACAGATATTATTGCAGCCATGCTCACCCCCGCTGTCATGATCAATGTCTGCGGCCTGCTGCTTCTGTCCACTGCGAACAGGAATTCCCGGGTCATCGACCGGATCCGCCATATCAATGTCCAGCTCATCCGGGAAAAAGCTCCTGAAGAGGTCTGTGCCAATTACCGGAAACAACTGGAACTTTTCAAAAGACGAAGTAAAATCTTGAAAAACGCCCTGATGATTAATTATACAGCCTTACTACTGTTTATTGTAACATCACTCTCTATATTTCTCTCTGTTTACTGGGGGTTGAACCCGATATTCACGCTTGTCTTTCTGTTGGGAGGATTCGCAGCACTGGCTCTTTTTGCAGGGCTTCTGATCCGTGAGGGATCAATCCATTTTGACACGACAGCCCTGGATATGGAACTGGCTGCTCTCTTTACGGATAAACCGGTTAAAAAAAAAGCGCGGAGAGAAAAGAGTTGATTTCCCGTTATCCCGGGGTATAGTCTTGAAAAAAAGGGGGAGAGAATGAGTAAAAGAGGCTTCAGGACTGAAACATGTCAGAAAAACGATATCATCAGGTGGGAAGAGCGGGCCCTTCAGTGCCGAGGCGATATCCTGACCATGACCAGCGTCGCAGGCAGCGGCCATCCTGGGGGTTCTCTCTCTTCCATTGATTTTTTGACCCTTTTGTACGATCAGATGTCTCACTTCCCTGACCGGCCCTGCAGTGAGGAGAGGGACTATCTTCTCATCTCCAACGGCCATATTTCTCCGGCTCTTTATGCTGTCCTCGGGCGAAGCGGTTATTTCCCTTATGAAGAAGCTCTTGAAGGCTTCAGGAAAGCCGGGACTCCTTACGAGGGCCATGTGGATACCAAGGTTCCGGGAGTTGAATGGATTACAGGCAATCTCGGGCAGGGGCTTTCTGCTGCTGCGGGGATCGCTATAGGGCTCAAATTTCAGAAAAAGGATAATCACGTCTTTTGCGTCATGGGAGACGGAGAGCAGCAGAAGGGGCAGATCGCGGAGACACGTCGTTTCGCTTCGAAGTTCAGGCTGGATAATCTCACTGTAATCATCGATTATAACAGACTGCAGATCTCAGGAGATGTGGACACTGTGATGAAAGTGGATCTTGTGGACGAATACAGGGCGTCGGGATGGGACGTCATCGAGATTGACGGGCATGATTTCCGGCAGATCTACAGAGCTCTATATCAGGCTATCCATGAAAAAAATAACCCTGTGATGATCCTTGCCGGGACTGTGATGGGAAAAGGGGTCTCCTTTATGGAAAATGACGAAAAATGGCACGGCCAGGCGCTGGGAGAAGAGCAACTTCATAAAGCTCTTCAGGAGCTGGGTGTCGAAGACCGTTATGAGGAGATGAAAAAAAAGAGAGCAGACCGTCCCCTGAACCCTTGCAGTAAAGTGAAAAAGAGTTACGGGGCTTTTCAGCCCGGAGAGCGGATCGAGTATGAGGCATCGCTGAAGACGGATAACCGGTCGGCTTTCGGGAAAGCCCTGGAGTCCCTTGGGGAAGCCAATCCTGAAAAGATTGTCGTTCTGGACTGCGATCTGGCGGGTTCGGTCAAGACAGGCGGATTTGCACAAAAGTGGCCCGGGTCTTTCTTCCAGGCGGGGATCCAGGAACACAGCACCGCTTCCATCGCAGGAGGGATCTCCGCCACAGGCCTGCTCACTTTCTGGGCCGATTTCGGTGTCTTTGCTGCAGATGAAGTCTACAATCAGCTGAGGCTCAATGATATCAATCAGACAAACCTGAAGATTGCCGCGACCCATTGCGGGCTCAATGTGGGAGAGGATGGTAAGACGCATCATGCTATAAACTATATCGGGCTCCTCCGCTGCCTCTACGGATTTCATCTCCTCACCCCTGCAGACCCCAATCAGACCGATGCCATGGTGCGTTACGCCGCGGCCCGGGACGGGAATTATTTTCTGGCCATGGGACGGGCCAAGACCCCTGTGATTACCGATGACAAGGGACAGCCCCGATTCGGACGGGATTATCACTTCACATACGGGCAGCTGGATCACATCAGAACAGGAGGAGGGGTCACGGTCTTTACATACGGAGCTCTCCTGCCCTATGCTCTGGAGGCCTGGAACCGGATGAAAGGAGAAGGAAAACCCTTCACTCTCATCAATGTCACCTCCCCCCTGGCTCCTGACAGAGAAGGTATCAGAAAAGCCGCCGAACAGTCAGATTCATTCATCGTCTATGAGGACCATAATATCCATACCGGGTTCGGTGCTCTTCTTGCTGATATCATGGCTGAAGAGGGGATCCACCGCCCTCTTGTCAAACTGGGAGTCAAAGAGTATGCCCGGTCGGGCGCGGCGGATGATGTCTACCGCCTGGCCGGCCTGGCGACTGAAGACCTTCAGAAGGCGGTGGAAGAACAACGGTAATGGGTGAAGCAAAGATTCCCCGTGGAGCTCTTCTTTTTTGCGGGCTTCTCTATGCCACAGAGGAGATGTTTGACACAGCCCGTGTAGCTCTTGAAAACCTTTTCGGGCCTGTGTTGAGGGAAGCCAGGGGATTTCCCTTTACAGTCACAGATTATTACCAGGACGAATTGGGATCAGAAGTCTACAAAGGTTTTCTCTTCTTTGAGCGTTTTATCTCCATGGATTCCATTACCCATATCAAAAGAGAGACCAATAAACTGGAAAAAGCACTTTCTCTCCCGGGCGAGAAGAGGTCTGTCAATCTTGATCCCGGGTATCTGGATCTGTCCAAGATCGTTCTGGCCACTACAAAAGACAGGGCTCACCGGCTTTATTTAAAAGACGGCATCTACGGTGAAGTGGAGTACACCTATCGCAAAGATTCTTATGAGCCCTGTCCCTGGGCCTATCCCGATTATGAGCAGGAAGGCTATATCTCTCTTTTCAATGAGATGCGCTCTCATTATCATAAGCGTCTCCGTCCGGAGCTATGATCCTTTGCGTCAATCCCTGGGTGGAAGACTTTACGGCCTATGACCTATGGGCCAAACCCCTGGGAATCATAGAGATTGCTTCCTGGCTGCAACAGGCCGGGTGGGATGTGGGAATCGTCGATCTTCTCTATCAGCATGATCCCGCGCTTCATACAGAGATCTCAAGGAAAAAGACAGGCCGCGGAAAATATGAACGAATGGAGATCACCAGGCCTGAGCCGTTACAAAGAGTCTCCATTCCGAGGAAGTTTTACAGATACGGTGTCTCTTCTGAAACTGCCGAATCCCTCTTTTCCTGCTATCCGGAGCCTCGGCTGATCCTTGTGACTTCAGTGATGACCTACTGGTATACCGGAATAGCCGCCACCATCGAATTGTTAAAAAGACGATATCCTGGGGTCCCCATTATACTGGGAGGAATCTATACGCAGCTCTGCCGGGGCCATGCAACCCGGGTTTTCTCCGGTTGCGAGATAGCACCACGTGAGACCTATCCCTTTCTTCAGGCGAGGCTGCAACGGGAGTTCGGCTTCTCCCCCGATCTTCCCGGCGAGCGTCTCGGACTCTCCTTATCCTATTCCTTCTACCCCGGGATCCCTTATATACCTCTTCGGTTTACCCGTGGATGTCCCTACCGCTGCCGCTATTGCGCCGGGCCTCTTCTGGAGCCGGAATACAAGGAAGGTTCTCCCGGTCATATGAAAGAGGCCTTTCAGTGCTGGTATGAAAAGGGGATAAGGGATTTCGTCTTCTATGATGACGCCCTTCTCTTTTCCAAAGAAAATCTTCTTCATCCTTTTCTCCGGTGGGTCGCAGAAAAGGGGATGAAAGCCAGGTTTCATACACCCAACGGGCTTCACATCGCTTCTTTTGACAGACGGACCCTGGATCTTATGACAGCTTCTGGAGAATGGGAACTCCGTTTTGGTTTGGAGACCCTTTTCAGAAATGGCCGGCCCCTGGACAATAAAAGTGAAAGAGGAGACCTGGAGCGGGTAGCCGCTCTCCTGCAGAAGTCGGGCTTTGACCTCTCCCGTGTCCGGATCTATCTTTTAGCTGGCCTGCCGGGCCAGTCCCGTATTGAGGTGGAAGAGAATATTAAAATCGTCCTCCAGACGGGGTTAAGGCCGGTGCCTAATGAATATTCTCCCATCCCGGGGACTCCTCTTTTTAAAAACGCCCGGAAGGCTTCTTTCTTTGACCTCAGTGAACCTCTTTACCAGAACAAGTCCATCGTTCCCTGTCGTTGGGAGAAACAGACCTGGCAGGATGTCCAGGAACTCAAAGAAATCGCACGGATGTGAATATTGCCCGGAACTCCTCTTTGTGCTATAGTGAAAGAGCGAAGGAGGGGGAATGCTCAGAGAACAATTGAGAGGCCTCAAGGACTTTCCTGTCTATCCGGGACGTCCCAGGGCCAAGATGGACCAGAATGAGTCTCCGTACCCGCTTCCTGAGAGGGTCCTGGCTCTGATGAAAGAACGGGTCTCTTCACTTCCTTTTCACCGGTATCTCCGTCCGGAGCGAATAGCAGAGCTGAAAAAGAGTCTGTCAGATTATACAGGGGCCGCTCCTGATATGATCGCCGTGGGAGCCGGGGCTGATGCTATGATCCAGACGGTTATCGCCCTGTTTGCCATAGGCCGGGGAGCTGTCTTTCATTTTTATCCAACCTATCCTTTGTACGGCCTGTTCGCTCAAGTTTTAAATGTCCCGGTCAGGACCCTTACTCTTTCAGAAAAGGATTTCGATTTTGATCTTGATGCGGCTCACGAGACTCTTGAGGGGTGCTCAGCGGCTTTTATTGCCAACCCCAATAACCCCACCGGGAATCTTTTCAGGGCCGAAAAACTGGAAAGACTCATCAAGGGACACCCTGCCTGCCAGTTTATCCTGGATGAAGCCTATTATGAATATTCGGGGGAGACGTGGGCGGAAGCTGTGAACAAGTATGACAATCTCTGTGTCATAAGGACGTTTTCAAAACTTTTTTCCATCCCTTCATTAAGGGTGGGATATCTTATCGGACGGCCGGACGTGGTTTCTGTCATTGAAAAAGCTCAATTCGTCCCCTATAATATCTCGGGTTTTTCAGTGGAGGCGGCTCTTCTCCTTCTGGAAAACCGTTCTTTTTTTGATGATATCAGGGCCAGAGTGGTCAGGGAGAGGGACACCATGGAAATATTTTTGGATGCTTTCCGGCCGGTTACGTCTTACCCCTCTTCAGGAAATTTTATATTCATGCGCTTTCCGCAGGGAGAAAATCCTGCCGAGGCCCTCTTCAGGGAGGGGATATATGTGCGTGACTACAGCAGCGTACCGGGTTATGAAGATTTTATCAGAATAACATTGGGAGAACCCGGGGAAAACCAGCTGTTCAGAGAGACGCTTCAAAAGATATTTAACAAAAAGGAGGGAGAAGAATGAACCTCAGCTGCGGAATTATCGGGAAACCCTTCAGCGGTAAGAGTACACTTTTCACGTTGATGACAGGTGAAGAGACAGGGGGGAAATTCGGCCCTGTTCATGGGATCGCCAAAGTAAAGGATTCCCGTGTGGATTTTCTCAGCAGCCTTTATCAGCCGAAAAAGACCAGTTATGCCACAATCGAATATATCGATGTCCCCGGGATGGCGGGAGCTGACGGGCAGGAGAATAAGATGCTGGAGCATGTCCGGAATACAGAGAGTCTTCTGGCTGTGGTGGGCGCTTTCGAGGAGATGACAGAGCCGGACAAGATCCGTGGGGAGATTCAGAACATCAGAGATGATCTTCTGCTCAATGACCTGATCCTTGTGGAAAACAGATTGGAGAAGATCAAGCATCAGCGTAATCCCCAGGAGAAAGAGGAATTTGGGCTCTTTTCCCGCCTTCATGAGGCCCTTGAGTCAAATACTCCCCTGAGAAGCATTGATCTCAAAGATGAGGAGCTCAAGACCATCAAGGGATTTCAGTTTTTTACACTGAAACCGGTGCTTTTTGTAGTGAACATCCGTGAAGAGGATATTCCCCGGGCAGAAGGCCTGGAAGATAAACTCCGTCAGGGGTTCAGCGGAGAGGAGGGAACAGGCGTCATCGCCTTGTCAGCGCTTATCGAAGAAGAGATCATGCAGCTCCCTCCGGAAGACCGTGAGGCCTTCCTCAAAGAGATGAATATCACTGAGCCCGCAACTGAAAAAGTGGTCCGGGCTACCTATGACCTGCTCGGACTGATCTCTTTTTTCACTACAGGAGAAGATGAAGTAAAGGCCTGGACCATTCGAAAGGGGACAGTGGCCCGCGCAGCTGCAGGAGAGATCCACTCTGACATTGAACGGGGGTTTATCAAGGCTGAGTTGGTCCATTATGATGATTTCGCCTCTCTGAAAGACATGAAAAAGGTCAAAGAAGCCGGGCTCATGCATCTGGAAGGCAAAGAGTATATCGTCAGAGACGGTGATATCATCAACTTTAAATTCAATGTATAGGAAGGGTATTATGGAAGAAAAAGGTCTTTATCGCTCCTGTGATTCAGTCAGGGAGATCATGGAAAAAGGGGCTGAGAAGGGGGCTGTCTCCCTTCCCAGGCTCCTTTTCAGTGGATTCATGGCCGGAGCTTATATCGCTTTCGGCTTTTTTTTGAGTATTGTCGCCGCGGCCTCATTCTCTTCCTGGGCTCCCCAGGCCAACTATTCGCTTTTCAGGATCCTTCTGGGGCTTTTCTTTCCCCTGGGCCTGTTTGCTGTAGTGGTGGGCGGAGCTGAGCTCTGGACGGGGAATGTCCAGTTTACTGGAACGGCTTCTCTCCAGGGAAAATTGGGAAAGCGGAGAACATTATATAACTGGGTCGCCAGCTATACCGGTAATTTTGCCGGAGCTTTTTTCCTGGCTTTTCTTGTGACAGCCGGCGGCGGGGTCATCACGACAAACAGACTCCTGGGAGAAGTTGTGGCTCAGGGAGCACTGGGAAAAGCATCGGGAGGTTTCTTTCCTCTTTTTTGGCTTGGTTTGGGATGCAACTGGCTTGTGAACCTTGCCATCTGGCTCTACATGAGGGGAAAGGAGACAGGAGGAAAACTCTTCCTCCTCTGGTTCCCCATTTTTGCTTTTGTGACCATGGGGTTTGAACACAGCATCGCCAATATGTGGATCTTCTCATCGGCAGCCTTTCTTCCAGGGGGAGGATTTACATGGGGTATGGCTTTTCATAATCTGGTCCCCGTGACTGCGGGAAACGCCATAGGAGGATTTTTCTTCGTTTCCTTTTATCACTGGTATACCTGTACCGGGAAGGGCGGCGGGAAAAAAATAGTTGCGTTTCTCTGGGTCACGCTTCTCTTTGTACTGGCCATGGGAGCCATCCCGCTCCTGGTCCTGGAGCTTTTCCCTCTTTTTTCAGGGCATTCTTTTGCATTCCCACTCACCTATCTTTTTTATGGGGGCATGCTTGCTTTTTCACTCTCGCGGGTAGCAAAAAAGGGAAAGAAGGAGACCAAAGATGAGTAAACAGAAAAAGATCACTGGTTTTCGTGAAGAGAGAGAACGGCTCAATGAGCTGGTTTTAAAACACGGCGGCCTGGAGATCAGACGATTCTTCAACCTGGATTCAGCAGCTTACAAAGAAGGAGCACTGGATGCCAGAGTCAAGGAGATGATCGGGCTCGCAGCGTCCCTTGTCCTGCGGTGCGATGACTGTATCCTTTACCATACCATCAGGGCCTTTGAAGAAGGAGTGACTGATGAGGAGTATCGTGAAGTCATGAATATCGGGCTCATTGTGGGAGGGTCCATTATCATCCCGCATCTCAGAAGAGCCTTCGACCACTGGCAGCGTTTAAAAGCAGAGGAGGAGTACGACCATGAATAGAGAATACCGCGAGATTCTGGAACGGATCATGGCTGTTCCGGAAGATAAGGATATCCTGGCAGAAATTTCCAGGATACTTTATAACAGAATCAGTCATTTCGACTGGGTGGGCTTTTACCTCATCAACCCGGAAAACAAGGATGAACTCCTGTTGGGCCCGTTTTCAGGAGAACCCACAGAACATGTCCGTATCCCCGTTGGCAGGGGGATCTGCGGTCAGGCTGCAGCTACACAGTCGGTCTTTGTCGTTCCCGATGTCTCTCTCGAAGAGAATTATCTCTCCTGTAGTCCCCATGTCAGATCCGAGATTGTCGTTCCGCTTGCTCATGGGGAACTTGTCTGGGGGGAGATCGACATTGATTCTCATACTCCTGATGCCTTTACATCTGAAGACAGGATCCTCCTGGAAGAGGTGGCCGAATACCTTTCCCAACGGCGGGGCAGCCGTGGCTAAAAATCTCTTTATAGCCGCTACAGACAAAGATGTGGGGAAATCGACGATATCCCTGGCCTTTTTACACCGCCTCCAAGAGATGGGAAAAAAGGCTGCGTTCATGAAGCCTGTGGGGCAACGATGGGTGGCCTCCAAATGGGGGCCGGTGGACGAGGATGTGGTCTTGATGAAAGAGGTGTTTCAACTTGATGCGGACCCGGTCCTCATGAACCCTGTGGTTGTGGAGAAAGGATTTACAGAAGAGTATCTTCTTCGCGCTGTGAAACCTAACCTCAGTGACAAGATCATCGATTCCTACAAAAAACTGGCTAAAGAGAGCGATTATGTGGTCATCGAAGGGACCGGACATGCAGGAGTCGGGTCTGTTTTTGACCATTCCAACGCTCATGTGGCCCGTCTTTTGGATGCGAAAGTGGTACTTGTGGCCAAGGGCGGGATCGGGAATACCATAGACCGCCTTGAACTCAACAGAGTCTTTTTTGAACGTTTCGGGGTGGAAGTCATCGGGGTGGTGGTGAATAAAGTCGTTGAAAAAAAACTGGAAAAAGTTACACGGGCCCTGGAGATCTATTGTGAAAAGAACCGGCTGGCTCTTTTTGGTGTCATCCCTTATTCTGCCGTTTTGAACAACCCTACCCTGGATACCATCATCGAAGACATCAAACCGCAGATATTGCAGGAAAAAGCCCCGCGCAACTCTGTGATCGACCGCTATATCGTCGGAGCGGCCAATATTGAAGAGGCGTTGAATTATATAAAGAAACATAAAGGGAATATCATGATCATTTTTCCCGCTGACCGCATGGATGTGATCTTTGCACTTCCCAAGATGCAGCAGATTCTGAAAGAATGGAATTCAAAGATCTGTGCCCTGTTGCTCAACGGAAGCCGCCCGCCGGGAGAGATCAGCATGAAAGTCCTGGAAGAAGAAGAGATAACTGTTCTCTGGAAAGAGGGGGACACATTTACAGTTGTCTCAGAGCTTTCGGGGATCTCTGTCAAAACCCGGTCGCAGGATAACAGCAAGATCGAGGCTATGCACCATTTTGTCTTTAAGAACATCGATTATAAAAAAGTCTTCTCGCGTCTGGCCAATGCCACTGTGATGGAGAGTACCCTGGGGAAAGTGAAGCGTTTTCTGCGCCGGGCTGTGATCTTTGTTCGTTTTTTGCTGACTCATGACATCAAAAAATTTTTCGGGAGGAGGAACGGACGATGAAGGGACAATTGCGTCTGTTTTTAGAACTGTTTCTCATGATGGTGATCATTATCATTCTGACATCCATGATCTTCACCCTTGATTACGGGTTTTCTTATTTGTGGAATGAACAGAAACTTCTTCTTGGAGCCCGTTTTCTCATAGTCCTCATGGCTGCCGGAGCTCTTTCTTATTTTGAGACAGCGAATATTACGAAAGTCTTCCGCCTTCTCTCCGGGGCGATCAAAAGAGTCAGACACACAAACCTGAGGGAAAGGGTCTATGTAGGAGAGGATTACCTCTTTGCGAGCCTCATAGAGGACCTGAACGGGTTTCTGGATGATATGAGTGATAAGCTCCATATTATTCAAAACGACCTGGACCAGGCGGAACAAGCCCTTGAGCAGGGAGACCGGGATAAAGCCATGGCCTATGTCATTGAACTCCAATCGCTCTTTAACCCGCCGCGAAACAATCAATAAATAATACTTTTCCCCCATCAACGCTTTTTTTCTGTTGACAGTAATGAATCTATAGTTATTATATTGACCAATGAGTCAGAATAAAGACTGGAGGGTCAATGTTGAAAAAAAGAGAGTGGGAGTTCAAGATGAAGAAGGACCTCATCGCGGATTCTGCAGCAGATCTTTTTCTTGAAAAGGGTGTGGAAAACGTTACGCTGACTGAGATCGCTGCGCAGGTAGGTTATAGCAAATCCAGCCTCTATTCCTATTTTAAATCCCGGGATGACATTATATCCTATCTTGTGGATCTCGCCGATGAAGAGTTCAGGGAGATAGAAAGCTATATCACCGACCAGCTTGGAAAGAAGGACACAGAAGAACCGGACTCTCTTTTCGATGTGCTTTTCGATGAAAGCCTTCGCAAGACGTACCGCAATAAAAAGGTCGCAACACTTTTTCATAAGAATATCGGCCTGATCTATCAGAACAACGGCGTGATCTTCGAGAAGATCATGGATATTTATGCTAAACGCATCGATTTTCTCTCAGGAGTCCTGAAAGAGTATATCAGTGACGAAAAAAAGGCGGGACTTGTGTCTTATCTTGTGTTGGGTGTTTTACATGGAATGGAACACTACAAGATGATGGAAGACCACCCTCTTGGAGACCGGGAGGCCTATGGGGTCATGAAGATGTTTTTGAAACGAGCTTTAGGAGACAATACAGAGGAGGAACGATGAAATACCTGGTCAATCTGTTTATTTTCATTGCCGTGGCTTTTCTTCCAGCCATGGCAGAGGAGTGGACCCTGGAGAAGTGTATCAGCTATGCTC
>Ga0068713_1001191_pt1 | contig 36907 bp, 33 predicted proteins | sample MTBAKSrepl2MetaG_FD_62223 | JGI IMG/M metagenome (GOLD analysis project Ga0068713, IMG submission 62223) | Enrichment culture microbial communities om Arthur Kill intertidal strait, New Jersey, USA, that are MTBE-degrading - MTBE-AKS2 (Arthur... | ecosystem: Environmental > Aquatic > Marine >... | reverse complement strand
ATGTAATACATCATTTTGTTCGCCGGCCAACAGCGGATGCTGTGGATGTCCTGGCGATTGGCGACCAGGCCAATGTCCATCGTGTCCAGCTTTGCCAGGGCATCCCGCCTGTCCAGCCAGCCGGTCGTTTCGACACGATCACCCATCCCGGTTCGTGCCACCCAGGCACGATACCACTCTTCATCTTCCGGATTCATGAACGCCCCTGCTGCGAGGAGCCTGATTTCCGGATAATCCGGCGCAAGCTGCTCAAATGCACCGAGCATGACATCCATGCCCCGCTGCAGGGAAAAGTAACCGTCATGACCGATCACCCGTGGTGCGCCCTGGCGTTTCACAGGGGCTGGCCATTCATCGAGTGGAGGCGCACCGATGACACAGAAGGCTGGTGTCCATGGGTCCTGCCAGAGGTAGTACTGTTTTTCCAACTCATGCGCTGTGATGACAGCATCGACATGACGTGTCACCATGCGGTGCTCGAATTCGGTTACTGCGTGGACGATGAGTCGCCGCAGAAATGGTGAACGCCGGAAGGTGGCAAACATGTAAGGCCAGACTTCATGGCTGTCGAAAACCAGCTTGATGTCTCGCCCTTGTTTCTTGAGTCGCCTTTTGACAATCACTGCAGCGAGCAGGGTGCTATCCACCTCATGCACATGGAGTACATCAGCAGGAACACGCATCGCCAACCGAACAACCTGGGCCACCGTGTGATATTTTCTCGCAATGAGAGAACGAGCTTTGTCGTAGGTGATAATCCGGATCCCATCAACCACCTGCGAACGGGGTTCATTTCCCGATCGGGGAGCGATGATGGTAACCTGATGCCCGGCACGAGCAAGTTCACGGGCCTCCAACTGAAATACGCGACCGTCGAAGGCATTGTGACGTGAGCACAGCATCGCGATCCGATAACGGCGTGGTTCACTCATGGCGTGCCCACCCCCGAAAGTTCCTTGACCTGCTGCCGTTTCAGGTTTTCATGGAGCACGACTGCTGCCGCAACCAGAAGCATCCAGATGAATGTGAAACGGTAATAAATCATTGAAACAGTCGTCACTCCGGAAAGCAGTTGGCCTGTAAGGGCAGTGATGATGGACATTGCCAGAAGTTGCTCGACTTTGCCGACCGCTTTGAAGTAGACCTGAGCTGCCCGGAAAATTCCACCAAGATAGATGAGGACCAGCAGTGCCGCGAAGGGAACCCCACCCTTGAAAAATGCCACCAGGTAACTCACATCGAAGAAGAAGAAGTAGTAGCCGAGCGGTACCGCCTGAAGCTCTGCTCCCACGCCCAACCCGGTCAGGTAGTGGCTGCCGACCATTTCGATCGCATTCCGGGCGTCATAAACCCGCATTTTAAACGAGGGATCGGTTAAGCTCTGGACCTGCTCCCAGCGTGTCAGGAGGATGCTGATATCCGTATTGAATAACCATGCAGCAAGAAACAACACACCCGCTGAAGCGCCGAGCGTGATCAGCACCATCGAGAGCCAGCGTCCGAAAGTGCGCAGCGAGAGACCTTTCCGAAACGAGAACAACGTAGCGTAGATGAACAACATCAATGCGAAGGTCAGCCAGATAATTCTTTGTTGCGAAAGAAATGCCTGAGCCATCAGCAATAAAACGGAAAGGATAACCCCCGAACGAATCCATACTTGTTTGTAAATAAGGAAAATGCTCAGGAGAATGGGTAGTCCTGCGATAATCATTTGTGATTGACGTGTTATGTTACGAAACAGGACAAATGTCACAATGTCCGTATAGACACTTACGATAAGAATGATGTATTCAATCGCGACAAGTACGGATACAACTGCAACAACATTCATCCACCATTGAATTTTCTGTTTCCAGCGGAAAAGTGACCGCCAGAGGAAGTAGGCAAGGAAAAGCGAATAGAGACGAAGCTCCATTCCCACCGTAACCGGTTTGTGCCCGATGCCAAGACCGATGAAGGCGGAAGCGAGTGCCCAGGTAAGGAAAAGTGCGACGATCACACCAACTGGCTCAGTGCCTCCGCCTACTCCGGGATCAGGTCGTGCGGGCGCATGCGATCTCTCAAGGAGGAGGACTATAAAAGCCGGAATCAAAAAAACGGGGATCGTCTTTTCGGAGAAATAAAAGGGAATTACAGCGAACTGCTCGGAAAACACTCGGGTTTCGAACAGTCCAATGTAGAGCAGGAACAGGATGGGAAAGGTTTCAGAGCGCCAGGCGGCAAAAAGTACGAAAAGAATGCCTCCGGCAGCGACGACGGCACCGGGCAGGCCGTAACGTGAATACCCCAGTGCGACAAGGAGGCTGACCGTCAGAAACTGAAACAGGATCAGGGGGGTGTTGCGGACCCCGCCACGATCCTGCATGTACCCCAGAACATTCACGCTTCCAGGTCACTCCGTTCCCGTCCGAAGAATCGAGTCGGATGAAGATGGTCAATCACGTACTGTACACTTCGATATTGATCTGCATCTGACTCGCGCAGCTTCCTCAGCCACTCGACAAATGCGACAAGAATGTAAAGGAGAGCAAATGCGGCGATCAGAAGGCCAACCACGATGAATGCCCGCTTGGGACGTGATTTTCTGTCCGGCAGGTTCGGTGGGTCAAGCAGGTACATGTTGCTTGTGTCCTGCAGTTCCAGGATTCGCGCCTGTTCGTATTGGGGGAGGAGGAACTGAAGAATCAGGGCCTGGGTTTCCAACTCTCGTTGCAAACGGAAAAACTGAATCCCCACCTCGGGAGCTTCGTTAATCGAAATGAAAAAATCGGTGGATTCACGTTCCCCAGCGCGGTTCATCTCTTCCAGCTTGCGGCGCAGGGATTCCACCTGTTGTTGTGCGATCAGTACCTCGGTGGAACCTTTCGGGAGGGTTTTCCGATAGACATCCAGTTGGACCTCTGCCAGGTAAAGCTCGGTGCTGAGCTGTGCGACAGCCTCAACCGAGACTCGCAGCTGATCTTCCACCGAAATCACACCTGTCTTTTCCTGAAAATCCTGCAAACGCTGTTCTGCATTTTCGATTGACAGGTAGTTCTCATTCAGACGCTTCTCGATAAATTCGCGCTGATTCCCTGCCTGCGCTGAGGAGATGAGTGTGTACTCCCTGCGTACATAGTCCACGATGAAAGTTGCCGTCTGGTACGCCCGTTCCGCGCCCTCTTCTTCAACCATCAGGCTGATGGCGCCGTCTTCGGTCAATTCCCACCTGATCAGCTTGCTGTAACGTTTATAGGCCTGATCGCGGTACTTGTATTTCTTCAATTCCATCCAACGGAAACTGTCGATGACTGCATCCTGCAGGATGCGACTCTCAAGGATGTTAATCGCCAGGTTGGATTCGTTTGAGAGGAGACTGCCGACACCGAGCGCACCGATATTCAAACCGGGCAGCATCGAGCCAAGGCCCATGCCATTGGTCGGCGGGGGAAGCAGCTTGGAGTTACTGGTAAAGTAGACGGGGATCACAAGGGTGTACACGACGGACGCGACAGCCACCAACCCGAGCAGACCCATAAAGAGTTTCCGCCATTTGACAATAATGGCGAGATGATCCCACAGGTTTGCCCCTCTCCGACCCATGTTTCCTTCGACTGCCATGCACAAGCTCCAGTCACCCTATCCAGCGATTCACCCTCGCGGACACCGCTCCAATCTGCCTGAAATCGAAGGTGGAAGGTACATCTCAGCACGAAACGAAGCAACTATCCTGATAAGACCCAGTCCGAGACAACCGGGACAGTCTCGCGCGCAAAACCGTTCAGATTCAGGATACGGCTCTCTCACTCCTGCCAGGTGCAGGCATCGGGGGGGATGTCTGTTCAGTATGTGGAAAAAGTCGCACCAGAACAATCATGACCGCAACTCCCACGAAGAGTCCGAAAAATGGATGAATCCCGAATCCTGCCGGGAGGTACCCGAAGAGAATGGCGAAACCTGCGGAAAGGATCGCATAGGGTATCTGGGTACGCACGTGGTCGATATGATTGCAGCCACTCGCCATGGATGAAAGGATGGTCGTGTCGGAAATCGGACTGCAATGGTCGCCGAATGTCGCCCCCGCGAGCACGGCGCCGATGGACCCGAGGATTACATGGAAAACCGCAGGTTCATTCCATCCTGCAGCAAGGGGCAGGTCATGTGCAATCGGGATGGCGATCGGGATCAGGATCGCCATCGCGCCCCATGAAGTCCCGGTCGAGAAGGCAACCACTCCAGAAACAAGAAAGAGGACCAGAGGGATCAGTGTGGGGGGCAGGTTGCCGGTGGCGACCTGCACGACAAACGAAGCCGTGCCGAGCTTTCCGCAGATGTCACCGATGCTCCAGGCCAGCAGCAGGATGACCATTGCTGGCAACATCGCACGAATGCCGTCCAGAAGAGCACTCGAGACCTCCGAAATACTCTTTCTGGCAAGAATGACCGCAAGGAACGCAGCGGAGAGCATGCCGATGAAGGATGCAGCGAGGAGAACAGAGGACGAGTCCGATGCACCGAGGATGACCGCGAGGGAGGCGTCATCAGCACTGGCTGCTCGCCCGGTCAGATAAAGCCCTGCGAATGTTGCGACAATAACCAGCAGGACCGGTGTAACTGCGAGAATCGCAGCGTGTCTGCTCCCACTTTCACTCTCAAGGGTATCTCGGCCGGTGTTCTCGCGACTTGGATCCTCACCGAGCAGAGCGTAGTGCTCAACTCGGCGCATCGGGTTCAGGTCACGCCCCAGCCAGGCGATGGCGACAACCATCGCAAGGGTGAACCAACTGTACGAGGAGTAGGGAATCGATTGTAAAAAGAGGAAGTAGGGGTCATTGATGAGGTGAAGTGACTCAGCCGCGTCTCGAATCAAGCCGACCTGGAAACCTACCCATGTGCTGATCACAGCGATCGATGCCACCGGGGCGGCAGTCGAGTCGACGATGTAAGCAAGTTTCGCACGCGATATCTTCAGCTTGTCCGTATATGGCCTGACTGTATTTCCAACAAGCAGCGTATTGGCGTAATCATCAAAGAAGATGATCACTCCAAGCAGCCAGGTCATGATCAGCGCACCACGCCGCCCTTTGGCAAGCCGACTCAACACCTGCACCAGGCCGGCCATACCTCCGGACTTCGCGAGAATCCCCACCATGCCGCCGAGCATCAGGCTGAAGAGAATGATAGCAGCGTGGGCAGAATCGGCGAGTGATTGAACAAGCATCTCGGTGGGAATTCTGATGAAGGCATCCGCGGGAGACCCCGGAGTGAGCAGCAGGCTTCCCACGAGAATGCCGAACAGCAGGGAGGAGATCACTTCACGCACGAGCAGGGCGAGGCCAATCGCCACCAGGGGAGGAAGCAGGGAGGTCCAAACCGGATCGGTTTGTGTACCCGGACTGACCGATTCGCCCGAGAAACCAAACCAGAGCAGTATCAATAGCGCCAGGCAGGCAAAAATGCCGACCATTGGCCTCAGGTTGTCAGCCCAGGTGCGTTGCATAGGTAAGCTGCAAGGTAAATCCCTTCAATCCGGGAGGCAAGAGGAAGTGTCACAAGGCGATTGCAGCATAAATGCAGCAGGTGTATATTCCCGTTCATTCTTACTTACCAGTTCGAGCCATGATAAAAAACACGCGCAGGGCATTATCCTACCTTTTCCTGATCGCGGGTTTCACCGGGTTACTGCCGAGTGTTGCGGAATCGTTTGACGGATACCTTTCAGGCGATCCCACACAGGTGTATACACCGGCGAACGGCCCGTTGGCGCCCTCTGAGCACACCAGGTACTTTCCGCTATCCGGCAGTTGGCATTTCTCAACTCCCCGGAGTGACGAATCCCAGATGGTGACAGTCCCAGGCTGTTGGCCCGTCGGACTCGGACCTGCACAGCTGAGTACATCCTTCAAACTGCCCGCAGAAGTGTTAAATCAGCACCTGCGACTTGTGCTCTGGGGTGCAAGGCGAGGGCTCTCCATCAAGATCAATGATCGGCTTGTCGAGGCTTGGGAATCGGACTGGCCGACCGTTATGGTGGATATTCCGCACGGGTTGATCCGTGAAGGAAGATCGAACGACCTGCTGATTGAAGTGCAGGGAAATCTTTCTGCACGCGAAACCATTCCACTCAAACCCAAACTTTACGACGACAACACCTACGCTGGATTGTTCGGCGACGTTGCGTTGATCGCCTCCCCGACAGTCTCCATCGAGGAATTCGACTGGGATGTGCATTTTAATGATTCCTTCTCCCAGGCGAACTGGGTAATGACGCTTGGGCTTCGGAACCAACGGCCCCCTTCCGCGGATACGTCTGCCACCAGGCGACTCTCCCTCGAAGCTTCCTGGACCGCTCCCGATGGGCAGACTGTCACGCTTCCACCGATGGATGTCGTCCTCAGCACCGTGGAGATCGCGCAGGTCGATTTGCAGGGAGTCATCCCGAATCCTCGCCTCTGGGCACTGGATACACCTGAGTTGTATGACTTCCGACTCACATTTCGTGAAGGGGCAAACAGCTGGGATGTGGGCTACACACTCGGTTTGAGAGATGTGCAATGGACAACGCAGGGGATACGGCTCAACGGACGTCTCATTCCCTTGCGTGGTGTTGATTATCGTTGCGAAAACCAACAATCAGGCATCTCGATGAGTCCGGCAGAGATCGAAGCCGATCTCATCAAAATGAAAAAACTTGGTTTCAACATTGTCCGTGTCATCGGTGAACCTGCCCATCCCGCGACAGCCGAAATCAGTGACCGACTCGGATTATTCCTCGTACCCACCACCGGATTACGCGGCATTCCCGAAAGCATCTTCACCTCGGACGCTTTCCGCGACCGAGTCGGCAGGATGATTTTGTCCGCCGTTCGTCGCGATGGTCTACATCCAAGTATTGTTGCCTGGGGAGTTGCAGACTGGTTGCCGGCAACTCCTGGCGTGATGCGCGCTCTCGATGAGATTCGTGGTCGGCAGGTGCAGTTGGACAATCGGCCCTTCCTCGCCGGGTTTGCCACGAACGACACTCCGGACCTACCGGAATGTGTCGTGGGGGTAAAGCAACGCCCTCCATACAAGCTGTTCGAACCCTTGCCGGTTACGACAAGCAGTGGGGACTCCTGGCTGATTGGCGGGCTTGGCTCTTTTGCGACAAGAACCGAATTGACTGCAGACAGCGTACGTGGCCAGGTGCGGCAATCGGACGCGCTACTTCATCAATTGAAGGCCGTTCGCGGGATGCCGGTAGCCGGTTTTATCATCGATGGCTATGCTGACCGTTCCGCCGCGTTGCCGCTGTTGATTTCAGGTGCGGATCTGCCTTACGACAGGATTGAGCGCGGGTTGCTCAGCACAGAACGTGAACAGAGGATTGCCTGGCAGAAAGTGGGGGAGGCCTTTGGCCAGATTCGGATCGATGCCCCAACCCTGGACCTGCCAACCTCTGATTTTCCAATTATTTTCCCGATTGCAACGATGATTGTCGGTGGCATCCTGTTGCTGACCATGCGTCAGAACAATGTCTTCCGGCACAACCTGCAACGTGTTTTCGCGCATACGCACGGGTTCTTTGTCGATATCCGAGATCGGCGCTATTTCCAGACCGGACAGACCTTCCTTATTGCGATCCTTTTCGCATCCTCCCAGGCGGTATTCACCGGTAGCTGGTTGCACCACTCCAAGTTCAACTTCAGCCTGGACTACCTGATCACATTGCTCCTGCCTTTTCCGATTGTGAAGCAGATGCTTGTAATCTGGGCCTGGCAACCGCTGCAGGGGATCGCCGCGTTTACCGTGATCAATTTTATCCTGCTGTTTGTTGCTGCGCTTCTGCTCAGAGTGATGGCGATACCTTTCCGTGGGTCGATATCGCTTCGGCAAACCTTTTCACTCGTCAGCTGGGCAAGTTCATCCTTCCTGCTGTTGATCCCACTGGGATTGGTACATTACCGATTCCTTGATTATCAATGGTTTACTTCGATTCTACCTTATCTTGCCGGGATATTCTGGCTTTGGTTTATAGTACGTATTGCGACAATCATACGGATCGGTTACCGTGTCACCATACGTGGATCCTGGCTCATCTTGATTCTCGTACTTCTGATCCTTGTTGGATCGACTCTGATGGTTTATAAGAGCGGTTTTGCCATAATGGACTACCTGGAATACTACCGGACCGTGATCCTGCCCTGGGATGCGGCGTAAGCGACAAACGATGGATGGAGATATGTCCAAGATATTGAAACACGAAGGTTTAACCTTCGATGATGTCCTCCTGGTACCCGCCAGGAGTGAGGTGCTGCCCCGAGATGTCGATGTCCGGACTCGCCTGACCACCGATATTACATTGGATATACCCCTCGTCAGCGCGGCGATGGATACCGTGACTGAATCGGAGATGGCGATCGCGCTCGCGCGTCAAGGCGGGATCGGGATCATCCACAAAAATCTCTCACCCTCCGATCAGGCACTTGAAGTGGACAGGGTGAAACGGTCTGAGAGTGCGGTGATTGACACTCCGATCACACTACCCTCGGATCGGCCGCTCGGTGAAGCAGTCATCACCATGCACCGCTACGGGATATCAGGGATTCCCATCGTTGACAAGGGCAAGCTGGTCGGCATCCTGACAAACCGTGATTTGCGTTTCGAGGAAAACCTGAAGCAGCCTATCAGCCAGGTGATGACCCGCAACCTGATCACCGCGCCAGTCGGGACGACCCTCGAGGAAGCCAGGAAAATCCTGCAGAAGAACCGGATCGAAAAACTGCTGCTTGTTGATCAGGATGGGGCGCTTGCCGGATTGATCACCGTGCTGGATATTCAGAAAAGCACGCAGTTCCCAAATTCCTGTAAGGATCAGGGTGGCAGATTGCGTGTCGGTGCGGCAATCGGGGCGAGTGATTGGGAGGATCGTGCCCATGCCCTGGTGGAAGCGAAGGTGGATGTGGTTGTGGTGGATTCAGCGCATGGTCACAACATCAATGTGATTGAAACAGCGCGCAAACTGCGTAAGAAGTACCCTGATCTGCAGATTGTAGCCGGGAACGTTGTCACATCTGAGGGGACCCGCGCCTTGATCGATGCCGGTGTGAACGCTGTCAAGGTGGGTGTTGGACCAGGGAGCATCTGCACGACACGTGTTGTGGCAGGAGTAGGTGTGCCGCAGATTTCGGCGGTGATGGCGTGCGCTGAAGAGGCGGATAAAAGTGGTATTCCGATCATCGCCGATGGCGGCATCAAGTACTCGGGCGACATCTCAAAGGCTCTTGCAGCGGGTGCCAGCACGGTCATGATCGGTTCGCTTTTCGCCGGGATGGCCGAGAGTCCGGGGGAGAGAGTACTGCTCGACGGACGAACCTACAAGATTTTCCACGGTATGGGTTCCCTTGCCGCGATGGCGAAAGGCTCGAAAGATCGGTATTTCCAGGCGGACGAACATGAGCCGAACAAGCTTGTGCCAGAAGGGATAGAGGGACGAGTCCCGTACCGTGGACATCTGGCGGACTCGGTTTTCCAGATGATCGGCGGGTTGCGTGCCGCGATGGGTTACTGCGGTGCGAAGGATATGGATGCGTTTCGGCGAGAGACACGGCTTGTCAAGATCACCGCTGCAGGCTTGCGGGAATCCCACCCGCATGATGTCATTATCACCAAGGAAGCGCCGAACTACTCCGCACGATAGGAGCCACTCTGCCGATTGAACGCACCTGGAGCTTGTCCCCCTGCGGGTCAAGCTCTATTCACGAGATGCCGGTGGATGGCATGAGAAAACGGGAAACGATGATCGCTTCCCGTGGGAAAGTCTCAAAGCTGCCGCAAGTCGTATCAGGCCTGGATCGACTTGACGAATGCGGTCAAACGGGCCTTCTTGTCTGCAGCCCGGTTCTTATGGATGATCCCTTTGCCCGCTACACGATCCAACAGGCTGGTCGCCGCTGCAAGCGCAGTCTGCGCATCCTGGTGGGACGAGGCTTCACGGACCTGGCGAATCGCTTTCTTCAGCATGGCACGGTACGCGCGATTGCGTGAACGGGAACGTGCCGAGGTACGCATACGTTTTTCACAAGACTTGTGCTGAGGCATCTGACTTCCTGCAACTGTTGGCTGTTTTGTTGTAACGCGCAAATATAGGGTCCCATGGAAGATCAAGCAAGTGAGACCTGCAAGGCTCTCGTGGAGCGCTTGCGGAGAGCATCGAGCGTTTGTGCCCTGACCGGGGCAGGCGTTTCCAAAGAAAGTGGTGTGCCCACATTTCGGGAAGCAGATGGACTCTGGAATCGTTTTCGACCTGAAGAGCTTGCCAATGTGGAGGCCTTCATCCGGAATCCCACCCTGGTGTGGGAGTGGTACTCCTGGCGACGTGAACTCATGAGTCGGGTTCAACCCAATGCCGGTCACTATGCACTTGCGGAACTATCCAGTCTGCTCAAGAGTTTCACGCTTATCACCCAGAACGTGGACAATCTCCACCGCCAGGCTGGATCGAAGGATGTGATCGAGCTGCACGGGAACATTCAACGCAATAAATGCCAGGAGTGCAAAACGGTCTATCTGCCGGACGACTCGAGGACAAGATTCGAGTTTCGCAAAGGTCAACTGCCCCACTGCCCTGAATGCAATACGGGGCTATTACGTCCTGATGTCGTCTGGTTCGGTGAGATGCTGCCGGAGGATGCAATCACACAGAGCTGGGAAGCGGCGGAGAGGTGTGATCTCTTTCTATCGATCGGCACTTCTGCCGTAGTCTATCCGGCAGCGGCCTTGCCTCAGGTCGCGCAAGCCTCCGGTGCTTTCCTCGTTGAGATCAATCCCCAGGTAACCGAACTTAGTGGAAAGGCGGATCTGAGTTTCCGTGAGCCCTCGGGCGAGATCCTGCCTACGCTGGTTAACCTCTTGAAAGAACAGGCATAAGCGCGCGAATGAAGCACTTGCCCCGACATCCCGCACTCCCGCTGGTGATCTGGTTGCTCCTGGTCGCTTTAACGGCTGGCTGCAGCTATTTCAATGCATTTTACAACACCAAAACGTACTTCAAGTCGGGGGAGCAGGAACGTGAGCGTTCCACCGACCTGAATAAAAAGCCTGCAGGATATACCAAGGCTGTCGATGCAGGTGCGCGTTTGATCGAGTATTACCCTGACTCAAAGTACATCGATGATGCGTTGTTCATCATGGGACAGTCCTACTACTGGCTGAATGATTACCATAAGGCACTCAGAAAGTTTGAGGAGTTGCAGGCTAATTACCCCGAAAGTCCCCATGTAATCCCTTCACGGCTCTGGGTCGGCAGGAGCCTCGTCAAGCTGAAGCGACGTCAGGATGCCACCTCAACCCTTCGCAGCCTGATCTCGGATACCGATGACCCGCAGCTTGTGAGTGGCGCCCTTTTTGCGCTCGCTGAGTTGTACTACGATGATTCCCTCTTTGTGAAGGCCGAGGAAGAGTTCGCCAAAATCACAGAAACTACCCGTGATGCCAAGATCATCGGCGAATCGCACTGGCGAGCCGGGGAATCGGCTTTCCGTGAGAAAAGGTACGAGAGCGCCGTCGAGCACCTGGGTAAAGCAGCGAAATACGCAACGACCAGGAGCCTGCTGTTTCGTATCCAATTCCTGCAAGGGCAGGCGCTGCGCGAATCCGGGAGGTCCAGGGAAGCCATCAGTGTGTTTGAAAACCTGCTCAATGACAAGCGATACCACGAAGAACATGGAAAAGTCCGTGTCCAACTCGCCCTCGCATTTGTCGAGGTTGACAGGATACAGGATGCGCTGAATGAACTGGACCGTGTGATTGAAACCTATCCGAGAAGCGATGAATCCACACAAGCCTACTTCGAGAAGGGGCGTATTCAGTTGCATCTGCTGGGTCAACGGGCAGAAGCGAAGGAGTCATTTGACAAAGGCCGGCTCGAGCGATCGCGCAGTCTCTACGCGATGCGCTCGGACACTTTGCTGAACCTGATCAAACGTGTCGATGATTTAGGGCGTGGCCGGAGGCGAATTGTTGCTCGGATAGACTTCACGCAAGCCTGGGTTGCCGATCCGGTTGACCCCGCTGTCGACTCACTGCTCCGTGCTGCGAGCTACTATGACTCCCTGGCGTTCGACTCACTGCGCCTTGTTCCGTTATTCTCCATAGCCTATCGTGACAGCATCGTGCCGGTTCCCGTCGACAGTAGCCTGATTGACACGTTGACCGAAGTCCCGGAAGAAACCGATTCGCTTCAGGTGACCGTTGTGGATTCCGGCCTTGTCGAACAGAGGGCGGACTCAACGGCTGAGTTTCCACCTGACACGCTTCTCTCCTTCGTTTCAGATGCGGATTCTGCCGCCGCCATGCAGGGTATCGCAGACCTCCCTGAGTCTGTGGCCGATACGATCACCGAAGGCGAACTGGGGACCCTCGCTTTGCAGCTTGAGGGAAATGATACTCTTCCCGAGATCGATTCGCTCGCCGATCGATCACCACGCCCTGGGCCCGAGGCAGATGACCAGCCCGGGGAACCATTCCCGGGCATGATCCGAATGGATGAAAGCGGATATCAGCTCTACGACGAGATGTTCGATCGAGAATTTAATCCGTTGCAGCAGGAGACGGGCGCAGGTGAGTTCCAGCATCCGGATAGCGCAACGATCAGGGATACTCAGCCAACTGACAGCGGTGCATCCCTGTCGGCAAATGCAGCTCCTCCCGCCGAGATCATTCGCTTGTTCAATCCGCAACCGGTGCTCGACAGCCTTGCCGTGATGCGGGTATCGCTCCAGAACATTCGTTTCCAGTTGGGCGAAGTGCTGTTGTTCGACTTGAATCAGCCGGATTCTGCGAAAACCATCTTCGAGGAGCTTGCGAATCCGCCGAATGCCGACAGCGTTCAGGCCAGGGCGATCCTGGCACTGACACACATCGCCCGTTCTGAGGGCGATTCGACGCGTGCAGACTCTCTGATCAAAGTGCTTGCAGATGAGTATGTCGGCACCCGATATGGGCGGTATGCCGCAGAATCACTCGGCCGTGAGCTTCCCGCAACCGCCCGGCCCGACTTCGATGCATTTGAGCAGGCGGAAATCCTCTACCTGGTCGAGAACAAACCGGACGAGGCTTTCACCCTGTACCGATGGATCGTTTCGACGTATCCCGAATCTCCGAACGCCCCGAAAGCACTCTACGCATCCGCATTCCTTGCCGGTGACGCGATGACTGACCCCGTACTGGCGGAGGAGTTGCTCGACCAGCTTGCCCGCTCCTATCCCCGCAGCGCTCAAGCTTTGAAAGCGGAATCCATCCTGAGCGCACTCGAGAGAAGGAGGTTGCGCGAATCTGCGAACGACACCACAAGCCTCGAAGAGGAGTTTGCAGACATCGAATCATTCGCCGAAAATGAAGTCGAGAGTGTTCCGGAGATTATCGGCGATATGACAGCCCTTGCGTCGGTCCTCGAATCCCGCTCACTATTGCCCCAGGAGGTTATCCAGGGAACCGGAGGAGAAGTCGTCCTGCGTTACATTGTGGCAGCGGATGGGACAGTCTCCGGGTTCAGGGTGGTAATGGAGGATCCGCCTGGGCGTGGATTGGCTCGCGCCCTGATTGCAGGGCTTGAGGAAGTATCTTTCCGTCCTGGATACAAGGAAGGGAAGCAGGTCGTGACACGTGTCGAGCGTCGCTACACTTTGCCTCTGGACGCACCGCCGAATGTTCGCCCCTTACCAAGGAGACGCAGGTAGTGAAGGTACTGGAAAAGGGTCGAGTCACATCACTTCGGGAAATCCGACCCGCGATTTTCTCTCTCTGGGCGCATGCACCGGAAATTTGTGCATCGGCGAAACCGGGGCAGTTCATCCATGTCAGGGTCTCCGATCAATACTTGCCTCTCCTCCGAAGGCCGCTCAGCATCGGGCGGGTTGTGGGGGAGGAGGTGGAACTGGTCTGGCGTGTGGTGGGCGAAGGCACACGTCTGCTGGCTGAACTGCAGGTGGGTGATTCCATTGACCTCCTGGGCCCACTTGGAAGACCTTTCACGATTCCTGCGATGGATACGCACTCAATCCTTGTGGGGGGTGGGCTCGGAATGCCACCCATGGTGTATCTTCATCAACACCTGCAAGCGAGCGGGAGAACCGCTACCCTGTACCTCGGTGTGCGCAGCAGAGATGACATACCGCTGGCCGACGATGACCCACTTCTTCAGCAAGTGATTGTGGTAGCGGAGGATGGAGTCGGTTACCGCAAGGGGTTGGTGACAGAACCGGTGCTCGAAGAAATCCGCCAGATCGAATCACGGGATTCTCTCAAACGGACGGCTGTTTATTCCTGCGGACCCTGGGGGCTGGTAGCTGCCCTGCAGAAACTACTCCCGCAAGGCGAGCTGTTGTTGTCCGAGGTATCGCTGGAGCAGCAGATGGGTTGCGGGATGGGGGTATGCCAGGGGTGCGCTGTCAGCGCAGAGGGAGGTCCGACCCCATATCAGCTTGTCTGTTCCGATGGCCCGGTCTTCGATCTCTTCAGTGTGGAGGCGCCCAATGGGAAATGAACTTCAGGTCAAACTGGGCTCCCTGACCTTCCACAGTCCAGTCATCGCCGCTTCCGGGTGCTATGGCTACGGAACCGAGTATGTAGAAGTGGCGGATCCCTCCCACCTCGGTGGTTTTGTCTCCAAGTCGATTTCGCTCACTCGTTGGAAGGGTAATCCGCCACCCCGGCTTACCGAGGTAGGGCCCGGGCTGATAAACAGTATCGGCCTGGCGAATATGGGTGTCGAGGAGTTTCTTGAGAAAGTAGCACCGAACCTGGCGGGATTGCAGACCAGGGTGATCGTGTCAGTTGCCTGCAAGGTGATGGAGGAATACGAGGAAGTGGTCGCACGACTCGAAGAGTCGGACTCCATTGACGGTTACGAGCTGAATATCTCCTGTCCAAACGTGAAAGAGGGGGGGATGGCCTTCAGCCAGAACCCGCTGGTCACCGAGGAGCTTGTGAAACGGGTACGTTTACGAACCCGTAAATGGATCATGGCCAAACTCACACCCAATGTCGCTACCGTCACCCCCGGGGCAAATGCAGCCGAGGCTGGTGGGGCGGATGCGATCAGCCTCATTAACACAGTCGTGGGCATGGCGGTTGACTGGCGAAGCCGCAGACCAAAGATCGCCACAATCACCGGCGGCTACTCCGGACCTCCGATCAAACCCATTGCGCTTGCCAAGGTCTGGGAGGCCTACAACGCAGTGTCGATTCCAGTCGTTGGGATGGGTGGGATCACGACCTGGTCTGATGTGGTCGAGTTTATGATTGTCGGCGCCTCCGCTGTGCAGGTTGGAACGGCGATTTATGCCGATCCAGCAGTGCCGGAAAAGCTCAACCAGGGATTGAAGGAGTACATGGTTACGGAAGGGATACATTCGCTGAGCGAAATTGTCGGCACTCTGAAGACAGACCGTGCGGCGAGTGTGGGAGTCCCAGTCTGATGACCGAGATCAGGACAATCAAAAAACCAATCCTACTCTCTATTTTCGTCGCGTTATTCCTGCTCTTTCCAGGCTGTACGCCCGCTCCGATCTATTCTTCGACACGTGGCGAAGCCCCCATACGCAGCAAGTCCCCCCAATCGACACCGGCAGGCAGTGACCGGTCGACTTCAGAGAAGGAAGAATTCAGCAGGGGACAGGTACTTTATGGTGAGGCGAGTTTTTACGGCCCGAACTTTCACGGCAAACTCACTGCGAATGGAGAGATTTTCGACCAGAATGCCATGACTTGTGCGCACAAGACTCTCCCCTTTGGTACCACCCTGAAAGTAACCTATCTTGCGAACAGAAAAAGTGTGATCGTTCGAGTCAATGATCGCGGCCCATACAAAAAAGGACGCATCATCGATTTAAGTGTCGAAGCAGCCCGGCGGATCGGTATGCTCGAGGCCGGAACAGGTTCTGTTACTGCGGAAATCCTCAGCCTGGGAGATTGATGTCCCCCGAATTGCGCAGCCGTCTCCTCGTTGCCCTGATAGGTGTGCCGTTCGGCCTCTATGCAATGTACCTCGGGGGGATCTTCTTCACTGTCCTGGTTGCCCTGCTTAGTTCATTGATCATTCGCGAAATGGCACGGCTCCTGCGAAAATTGGATATGCACGCCATATCGCTGATCATCTATTTCTCCAACCTCGCCATCATCGCTGTAGCGCATTTTGGCACGCTTGCCATGCTCTCTTATGTTGTCTGGTCAACGATACTCGTAAGCGGATTTTCGGCATTGCGTCCCGATCCACTGCGTGGCGCGAGACGATTGCTTGCTACCCTGTATGTCCCGATGGCAACTGGATTTCCACTGGCAAGCCTGATCATGCTGCGTGATTCTGAAAGCTGGAGCAGCAACCTGGCCGGCGGACTGATGATCATGCTGATCGTGGGCGGGGTATGGATTGTGGACACCGCGGCTTACATGGTCGGCAAAAATCTCGGCAGGCATAAGCTCGCTCCAAACCTATCGCCGAAGAAGACAGTCGAAGGAGCAGTGGGCAGCGTACTCTCGGGTGTCGTTTTCTCTATCCTCTGGGGGGCAATGATCGCTGAACACTTGCCTCTGATCCATCGGGTGTTCATAGGGGCGATTATCGGATCAGTCTCGATCCTGGGCGACCTCGTGCAGTCGATGATCAAACGTGCCGCAGGGGTGAAGGATTCGGGCAGGATGTTCTTCGGGCATGGTGGGGTTTACGATCGGTTCGACAGTTTGATGTATGTGGCGCCATCAGTCTTCCTCTATCTGCTTGCGACCGGTCTGATTGACGTTCGCTGACCTGCGACCAAACACAGGCCCCTGGCCTTAGCTCCTCATATCGAGAGACCTTCGAGGTTTTCCTTAAAGTGTTCCATTAAGATGTTTGCGGGTCCGTCACAGGTGCCCCGGTAGGCAGTACGATGGTGAACCTTGCCCCTCCGAGGTCGTGTGAATCATCGAGTGTCACACTCCCACCATGTTGTTCGCAGGTTGTCCGGACGATCGGAAGGCCAAGCCCCACACCTGTGCGTTTGGTCGTGAAGTAAGGCTCGAAGACCTTCGGGCGATTCTCAAGCGGGATTCCGGGACCGGAGTCTTCTATTGTGATTGAGTGGGTTCCCTCAAAGACCTCGTAGGTCATGCGCATCTTTCCCTTTTCACCAGACGCTGCAAGCCCATTATCCAGCAGGTTAATCAAGGCACGTTTCAGTTTTTCACGATCCCAGCGGACACGTGTCGATAGATCGCTTCCCGCCACCTCTAACCTTTCACCGTAGAGTGATGCGAGGTCACGTATCAGGGACTGTGGGTCCATCTCGGAAAGAGTAAGCTGAGGTGCTCGCGCAAATTCGCTGAACTCCCTCGTTAGCTGGCGCAGGCTTTCAATCTCTTCGTCAACAATCTCGCGGGTCGTGGCGAGCAGGCTGGCAAATCGTTCGTCATCACCACTGTAACTGTCGGACAACTGCTGTACGGAGAGTTGGATCGGCGTGAGAGGGTTCTTGATTTCGTGAGCAAGCACCCTCGCCAACTCACGCCAGGCGGCCATTTTTTCCATCTCTGCCGCCTTGTTGCGGCTTGCCTGCAGCCGGTCAAGCATCAGATCGAAGGTGGTTGCCAGTTTTCCTGCTTCGCCAGATGCGACGAGATTGGATCGTCTCGCCTCATCCCCTTCCTGTATCGCTTCAGCCACTTCGGTCAGACGCACGATCGCACGTGTTGACGGCAGAATCACGAGGATCCCTGCCGCCATGGCAAGGAGCACGGCGAACAGATAAACAAGCAGGTATGTTGTGACGAGGCTGGAAATCAGCCTGTCCCGTTCGATCGTCCTTAATGCCCAGTCTGCGGAGGCACGCTGCATCATTCCCGCCCGCTCGAGAAATTCCTCATCGAACGGGCTATCCAGATACCAGGCGAGATTAGCTGTATCGATACTCACCAGCACGCTACGTGGCATTTCCTGGAATTGGTGGTCAACAGAAAAATCGGGACCGGGCGATGGCAACCACTCTTCGCCCTCAAGCCGATAAAACGTCTGGCCAACCTTACAGCAGAGCACTTCACCCCTCCTCAGTATCGTACCGGGAAGAGTGCCCGTGATGTGGGGAGGAGGGGAAGTCAGATCTGCGATCAGCTTCAGCCGGTTCTCTGCATCCTGTCGGTGCTGCTCAAGTGCAAATCGGGCGATCTCCATACCCGCGCGAAGTGCATTCTGGGCCGATTCCGGTGCAAGGGCACTGGCGCTCGTGCGGATTGCGCTCGACACACTCCAGGCCAGAGGCAGCAAGGGGAGAAGCCCCGCCATCGCCAGAGCAAACACGAGACGCCAACGCAGTTTTTCGAATGAAGAGCGCAGACGGGTCAAGAATCTGCGAAGCGGGCGGAGTCGAGCCTTACCGAGATTCAACGCGACCCCCCGGCCATGGTACGTTTCGGCAGTTTCACAAGTGCAGACCAGTCGCTGAAGGTTTCTTTCGACCTTCCCTGGCGAAAGAGCCAGCCTGCAATGCCGGGCAGCTCGTCTTCAATGCGTGAGAGGGCATCTGTTCGCATATCCTCGTCCCTGAGAACACGCCTTTCCCCCGCGCGAACTTTAACTAACCACTCGAATTCTCCTGCAAGCTCCTGGGCGTTGATCGTCACAATCAAGTCATTGCGGATGTATCCCATAAGTGTTGTGTAGTCCTTAATCGCCAGCGGTCCAATCGGAGTGTGGACCCTGTATATGCCATTCCAAACGTTGTATTCAATGACAATCCTGTCGATCGCCCGCTTCACATATCCAGTGCGGATGAATTGAACTTCAAGGTCCAGTGCGACCGGGAGTCCGGATTCGAGTGTTTGCCTTGTTTCCTTGCTGAAAGGCGAGAGTACTTCGGCACGGACCACGGCAACAGAGTCTTCCCAGGCTGCGTCCACTTTACCGATCCGTATCTGGGCGGAGGCTTCGAGAGCAAGCAGCATCAACCCGGCACAAAGCCAGGTGAAGAATTTGAATCTGCGTCCTTTGGCTCCTGCAAGGTTCAAAAGGCCATCCCCAGATCAACGGTAAAATTCACACCTGCAGCATTGTCGGGCGCGATCACCGGATAGCCGACCCGTGCGACCAGTGGTCCGACCGCGGGCAGACGGAACGAAAGCCCCCAGCCGAAAGAGAGCGTGGGTCGCGAGTAGTCTGGATCCTTCGAGTGCATCTTGCTGTCGTCATTCCATGCTGCCCCAGCCGAGCTGAAAAGAAGGAGCTGAAGAAAGCTGTCCGGTTTAGAGGATCCCAGCGGCATCCGAAGCTCGACCGTACTCATCCACATCGTTGTGCCGCCATAAGGTGTGAGCGTCCAGCCGCTGTCGATCCCGTACATCGCTGGTGACACTTCGAGTGAAAACCGCTCGTAGTAAGGCGCATCCCCTGAGATCATCCCGGCACGACCCAACAGGGCGAGGGTGCGGCCCTTCGGTAATGGCATGTAGGACATGGCACTAAGTTCGACACGTGTGAAAGAGGTGGCGTCATCGTGGTTATAACTGTACCGAACGGGCAGGTAGAAGAGAAATCCATCGTGTGGAAACAGATCGTGGTCCCGTTTGTCCTTCATCAATGAAAACTCAACTCCGCTGAAGGCTGCATCGTTCGGGTCGCGAAGTTGAGGAGGCAGCAGGGAGCGATCCTCGAGACGGTCGCCGATTTCCCTGTCATCCTTATAGATCGTCGGTTTATCGTTGACGCTGGTGTAGTTAGTGTATCCACCGAGGCGAACACGGCCCGGAGTGGGATGGCTGAATTGCATCCCCAGAGCTGCTTCCATCCGGGAAACGCTGAAGATGTAGCCGTCACGATGTGGCAAAGGATAGACATTCCATGAACGAGTCCCTGCCATCCCGCTCAGGAAAAGACGGGTCGTGCCTGCACTCAGCATACGTCGGCTGCCCTCCGCCCACAGCATGGTCCAGGGGTCGGTCATCTGCACTTTAAGCGTTAAATGCGAGGCGCGGTCGGCTGTGTGAGTCTCAAGCTCGAGAAAGTTGAACGAGTATCCATATTCGTACATGCGTGCTTCGAGCCAGATGAGGTAGGGCAGACGTTTTTCGCGCACGCGAACCAGCACAATCACCGTGCCGGGCTCATTGCCCTTGCGTGTGGACAGCTCGATGGTGCGGAAAAGCTCACTTGCCTCCATACGGGTTTGCCCGGCGGCGAGCGTTTTTTCGTCGAACGGGGATCCCACCTTCCATCCGAGCAAATCGAGGATTGCCTCGTCGGTTACATTCCAGTTGCCACGAATGAGCACGCCCTCCAGGACGAGTTCCTCCCGTCCTGTAAACGCGCTCTCCTCAAACGGCAATGCCTGGGCTTCGACCGCAAACACCACCAGTAGCACCAGAAGCCCCGACCGATACAGACTATTCGCCATCTTGACAACCTCGTTACCCGCTTCAGTTGCTCTGTGAGCAATCCGTATGCCGAGTATATTCAGTCTTTCTAAAACCAGTATGCCCCGTGATAATCACCACATCCGGTGATGCCTGCGTTTTCACTTATGTGGGGTGGACGTCACTCATGTGATAAAGTAGCCACGTCGGCTGGCTTCTTTCTTGAGCGCCTCGATCTGGATGTCCTGACGGCGAACACGACGCCAGGCACGCAGGATCAGGTTCACTCCAAGGATCACAAGGAATGTATTCATCAGAAAGAGTGGGATGAGGAGCATGAGGTTGTGCAATGGATCATAGAGGCTTGAGGTGGTCACCAGCAGTGCGACGATCGACATGGGGAGTGTTAACAGCACAATCCCGGTCCTCAAGACTGAAAGCGAAGTCCGTTTCTCTGCGAGCACTACCTGGATACGATTCATCAAGGTTGCCTCAGGCATCGACTTGATCGAATCGCGTGCCGCTTTCTCCGAACTTTGCTGACTCATTCCAGACCTCCTCTGTTTGTTGGCGATAAATATACCATACGGACCCTCGCGAACGCCCCCGAGTCTCTGCTCGAATGAAAAAGGCCGGATTCAGTGAACCCGGCCGGTTATCCAAATCATGTATTGAAGTCTTACCTGCCTACAAGCGGCCCTGCCATGCGGATCTCTTCAGAAGAATCCTCGGCAAAGCCCGCATCAAAGTTCTGGTGGAACAGGCTGGCCAGTTCTGTCGCTTTCTTGTCATAGGCGGCCTTGTCCTCCCAGGTGAGGCGAGGGTTCAGAACCTCATCTGGAACACCGGGAATTGACTTTGGGATATGCAGCCCGAAGAAAGGTTCCTGAAGAGTTTCAACCGAATCCAGCTCACCATTGAGAGCAGCGTTGATCATCGCGCGGGTGTGTTTGATCGGCATCCGGTGCCCCACACCGTAGGGTCCACCGGTCCACCCGGTGTTCACAAGCCAGACCTGGGCATTGTACTTGTCGATCCTCTCTCCAAGCATCTCGGCGTATTTCTGGGAGGCGAGTGGCATGAAAGGCGCACCGAATAAGGTCGAAAATGCCGCCTTTGGTTCGGTCACGCCGCGCTCAGTTCCGGCGAGTTTGGCAGTGTAGCCGCTCATGAAGTGGTACATCGCCTGCGACCGGGTCAGTTTCGAGATGGGGGGGAGCACACCGAAAGCGTCCGCAGTGAGGAACATGATGTGCTTCGGATGGCCGCCTGTTGACGATGGTGCGATGTTCGGAATGTGATGCAGCGGATAGGAGGCGCGAGTGTTTTCCGTCAGCGAGCCATCCATCAGGTCGATCTGACGCGTGTTGATGTCCAGGCTGACATTTTCAAGAATGGTCCCGAAACGGCGTGTCGTATCGAAAATCTCTGGCTCTGCCTCCTGCGAGAGATTGATCACTTTCGCGTAACAGCCGCCTTCCATATTGAAGACGCCGTTAGGCGACCAACCATGCTCATCGTCACCAATCAGCTGACGATTTTTATCCGCAGAAAGGGTTGTCTTACCCGTCCCTGAAAGACCGAAAAAGAGGGCAGTCTTGCCGTCAGGGCCGATGTTTGCAGAGCAGTGCATCGGCAGCACACCTTCCTGCGGCAGCATGAAGTTCATCACGCTGAAAATCGATTTCTTGATCTCTCCACCATAGAGTGTCCCACCAATAATCACCATCTTTTTCTTGAAGCTGATGATGATGAAGGCTTCGCTGTTTGTCCCGTCGACTTCCGGGATGGCCTTGAAGTTGGGCAGATTCAGCACGGTGAAGATGGGCTCATGGTAATAGCCCGGTTCATGGGAGCGGATGAACATGTTGCGTGCGAAGAGATTGTGCCATGCGGTTTCAGTGACGACACGGATCGGTTTGGTGTACTGCTGATCCGCATTTACATGGCAATCCTGCACGAAAAGGTCCTTGCCCTGTACGTAGGCCTGGAGTCGGTGGAATAACCTGCTGAACCGTTCCTCGTCGATCGGAACATTGATCTTCCCCCAGTGAACAATGTCCTTGCTGAATTCATCCATGACGATAAAACGGTCGTTCGGGCTGCGCCCGGTATAGCTTCCAGTGCGAACAACAAGCGGTCCGAGGTGGGCGATATACCCTTCCCGGCGTCGGATGGCCTGCTCATACAGAAATGCAGTCCCAGGATTCCAGTAGACATTTCCCAGATTGATGAAACCCAAAGGCTTCAAGTGCTCAGCATGAGCAGGATTCGCAACAACTTCCATGGGGGATGACTCCTTGTGAAAGGGAGGGGCAAGCACATTTCATGTAAGAAGAAAGGAAGGGTGGAAGGTTGGATAAAGTCAACAGATTTCGAGCGGGAGGTTGTGCGATAAGTGCCATACTGAGATCGTGTAAAGGCTGTGTTTACAACGATTAAGGAGACACGTTCGACTCTTACGGTCCTGATGATCCGAAAACGGATCGGAAGAATTTAGGTCAGCCTATTTCCAACAGGAGCTGCCCCTTCTCTACAGTATCGCCAACCTGCACGTGCAGCTTACGCAATGTTCCACTCACTGGAGCCTTGATCTCGTTTTCCATCTTCATCGCTTCCATGACAAGGATTCCTGAGCCAGCTGTTACTTCCGCACCCTCGGTGGAATCAACCTTGACAATCAGCCCCGGCATAGGTGCCTTGACGACTCCTTCGGATTTTCCCACACCGGCTGCACGCAAGTATTCCCTGAGAAACGCCTCACGCTTGGAGACAACCTCAGCATCGAAATCGAATCCCCCGGCGTGAACACGGTAACGATTTTGCTCCTCCTGGGGTTCGACACCAATGAGATAGCTTTCCCCGTTGCCCAGCATGGAATAATGGTCCGGGATGGATTTCGGCTTGACATCGAGCTTCACACGCACACCATCCACGAGGACGATGCCGGACTCACCGATGAATTCGATTTCGTAAATGTCGCCGTTTATTTCGACCTGGTAAGAGTCACCGTCGCCATTGCGATTCATCGTAGCGCCGCCCTCCTTCCAACATCCTTCCACTGCCCGGAACCAGACTTGTCCTGGACCGTATGCGGTTCCGCCTCATGTCGGCCTTTGCCACGTTCGTGGTGACGTCGCCAGGCAGCTGCGACTGCAGCGACTTTCTGCCAGGCATGCTCACGTGCCTGCAGGTTTTCCAGGTCGAATTCCCGTTCGACAAACGAGGTGTCGAACTCACCAGCGCGAAATGCTGGATTCTTCATCACCAGCCTGCCGAATGGAATGGTTGTGCGTACGCCGGTAATTCGGTACTCACCGAGAGCTCGGCTCATGCGATTGATTGCGGATTCGCGGTCGGCGCCCCAGACGATCAGTTTGCTGATCATCGGGTCGTAGTGGATGCTGATTTCGTCCCCTTCTCGTACCCCGCTGTCCTCACGTACACCAAAACCGTCCGGGGGGCGAAGGTAACGGATCCTCCCGGTGAAAGGCAGGAAGTTATTCAGACAATCTTCGCTGTATATCCTGAATTCGATGGCGTGTCCCCGGATTGTGAGTTGGTGTTGTTCGAGGGGGAGGGACTCACCGGAGGCAATTTTTAGCTGAAGCTGGCAAAGGTCGATGCCAGTGACCATTTCGGTTACGGGGTGCTCGACCTGGAGCCGTGTATTCATTTCGAGGAAATAGTAATTGCCCTGCCGATCTACCAGGAACTCGACAGTTCCGGCATTTCGGTAGCCGCAAGCACGGGCAGCTTCCACTGCTGAATTTCCCATCCTCTCACGCAGTTCTGGAGTCATCACGGGGCTTGGCGCCTCTTCGATCACCTTCTGGTGACGTCTTTGGATGGAACACTCCCTCTCCCCGAGATGGATGACATTCCCCTGATGGTCCGCAAAGACCTGAAACTCAATATGCCGCGGCTTTTCGAGGTATTTCTCCAGGTAAATCAATGGACTGCCGAAAGCATTCATCGATTCACGTCGCGCCCCTTCAAGCGCCGAGGCGAGGTCCCGCTTGTCACGAACTATCCGCATGCCTTTGCCACCACCACCCATTGCAGCCTTAATCAGGATGGGATAGCCGATGGTTTCGGCTAACTGTGCAGCCTCCTCAGGGGATTCGACGCCATCTTCAGTTCCTGGGACGACTGGAACACCAGCGTCACGCATGATTTTCCGGGCTTCTGTTTTTGATCCCATCGCCCGGATCGCAGATGCTGGCGGTCCGATCCAGGTGATCCCCGCAGCCTCGACCTGCTCTGCGAAATCGGCATTCTCCGACAGGAAACCGTAGCCCGGATGAACTGCCTGAACACCCTGTTCCTTCGCAACTCTCAGGATGGCATCGCCGCGCAGGTAACTCTCGTTTGCGGGCGCAGGACCGATCAGGCAGGCTTCGTGCGCGAGTTGGACATGGAGTGAATCCCGATCAATCTCGGAATAGACTGCGACAGTCCGAACGCCCAACTCATGGCAGGCTCGGATAATTCGGACCGCTATCTCGCCACGGTTGGCGATCAGGACTTTGTCGAACACGGAGGATCCCGTTTTGGTCGTCATGTCAGCATAAGGAGCTTTGCGGGAAGATCCGATCAGCGGAAGTCCCGGAAGAATGTATCGTCTCAAGCTTAGGTAGTCAACGAGGAACAGCGGTGAGGCAAAAAGGCGCAAAGGCGCGAACACGAAGCGCAGAGGAAACTCACACTGTGGCTGTGGGAGGTGTCTCGTTATTCGACGAGTTTACCTTCGGCCTCTCCGGGGGTATTCACAGGGTCGAGCAGTTCATCGACAATTTCGCGTAACCGCTCGAAATCGGGCGGCTTGTTGATGTAATAATCAACATGCATATCCTTCATCGCTTCCTGCACGACTTCGTCGATGTAACCGGAGAGTACGATGATCCTTGTTCCGGACAACTCCGCTTCTTTTCTGAGGATCGAGGCGATACGGATGCCATCCGTACCAGGGAGGTGGAGGTCAAGTATTACGAGATCGGGCCGGTATTTCATCAACAGGATGCCGGCCTGGGCGACATCATCTGCACCCACAACATTGCGGCCTGGCTGCTCAAGGTTCGGGATAATCGCACTCAGCAGATCCGGGTCGTCATCAATAATCAGCACGGTGGGCGGAGTCGCGCCGCTTTCCCATTCTGACGGGACTTCAAACCCGTGCACCTTGCAGAAACGGACCATCTCATCAAGGTTCACCCGGTAGTGACCACCAGGAGTCGTACTGGCTTTCAAGCGATCGCCTTTGATCCAGTTGGCAACTGTCTCCGGGGTCACATGGCAATGGGTGGCGATTTGTCCGGTGGTGAATCTTCTGGGTGGTTTGGCCTTGCGAGTGGACATCGTCTGAACCACTTGTTAGCTGACGAAATCACCTGAGTTATTTCCAACCTGCCACTTCATGAGGGCTTAAACAGGGGTAATACCCCCCTGAATCGTGCTGACAATATAACGGCGAAACAGCCCGATTCAATATCTTAGTTTTCATTCTGCCCACGAACAGGGTGGAGGCGGGAGGTAGCGACCTGCCCAGACTTCCGAACCCGGCCTAAGGTCATCCCTGCGGGGGAATCGGGTTGATCGCCTGGAATCGTGTGCCATCTGACGGAGGGGCGACAGGGATTGTCCGGTCCTCACCGCCGCAATGACGCCATGCCTCCTCGAAGGTGGTGTTGACGGTCAGGGAACCTGCCTCGGAAAAAGGTGTAGGATCCATCGACACAACAGGAGTCAGCATAATTTTGTTTTTGAGTGCGGCCTGCCGGAGGAGTTGTGTAAACTTTTTCTGCTCACGCACTGCATCACCTTGTGGACGAAGATATCCCTGCATGTCGACAATCAGCGACCAATCCGAGGATAACTTCGTCTGAAGGTTCACCCACTCGATCCGCATGACCTTCGCTTCCCAACCATCCTGCACGCCGTGGATGACAAGTACAACAATCCTGCGAGCTTTGTCCAACTCATATCTGTACATGATCTCTCCCTGGTTGTGTGGATGAACGAAGCTATGCACCGTGATCTAAATGACGCAAGTGAGGTACTCTCATTGCATGTCAACAGCAAGGCTTTCAGGGTGGCAAGTCGTCCGCGCCGGATCAACCGGATGGATCGTTTCAACTAACCTGACGGATTCTGCGACTTCTGGGCGAGTACGATTCGGCTTGATTCTTGCCCGACTGTCCTCAGGAGGCAGTTCTGTTCCACCCTGGTACATGAGTCAGCTTCCCGAGTCGGATCGGATTGTTGTTTGAAGGAAGCCTTCCTATCTTGGAGAACTTACTCGGGTGCCGACGAGCTGTTGTATAACGTCACAGTTGCATCGACTTCACGATTCCATTCGCGTTCGTATATTGTTGCGTTTGTCACTGTTAGCAAAACAGAGCGGATGCAACAGGCTTGTTCAAATTGGTGGAGTGACTTTGTCCTACGACGGCTTTTCCGACGCTCAAGAACAGCGAGACATCCTTCTCGGCTTCGTTGAAGAAGGTCGTGAAATGCTCGATGAAGTCGAGCCCCTGCTGATCGAACTGGAACAGACCGCTGAAGAACAGGGCGCGATCGATCTGGAGATGGTCAATACGGTGTTCCGCCTTTTCCATTCGTTAAAAGGTGGGGCGGGTTTCCTGGACCTTCAGACGATCAGTGGAGTGACCCACGAAGCGGAAACCCTGCTCGATATGTTCCGTAAAGGGAAAAGTCAGCTTACCAACTTCCACATCGACCTGATGAATCAGGCATGTGATTTTATACGTGGCCTGCTTGAACAGATTGAAACAACCTACCACGATCGCGGTCGCGAGGAAAAAGCTGCGGAAATCATCGACTCACTCAAGCAGGCGAACCTCGAGTTGAAGGGTGAAACAGCCGTCATAGTTCCACCATCTGCGCCTTCAGAAGATCACTCGGAGGATGTTCCCACAGAGATTGACTCGAGTGACATAAAAGCGGAAGAATCCTCGATTGCACTGGACCTTGAATCCTTTCAGGCCACGATGGGTCCGGAAATCATCAAGCAATTCTCAGGCGAAGCCGAAGAACAACTGGAAAAAGCAGAGGAATCACTGCTTGCCCTCGAGCAGGACCCGAACAATTCTGAGCACATTCAGCAGGCCTTCCGGGCGTTTCACAGCTTCAAGGGGAACTCAGGCTTCCTCGGGTTACGTGACATGGAGCGTCTCAGCCACAGTGCTGAATCGGTGCTCGAACAATTCCGGGCAGGTGGACTGACTCCTTCAAGCAAAGTCATCAATCTCATTCTTGAGATCATCGATTTCCTTCGTAACGCTCTATCATCACTCTCTTCCGGGAAATCGGCCGATATTCCTGCGACGCCAGGTCTGATCCATCTCCTTGAAGACTATTCCGGTGCGAATGTTTCAGCATCCTCCAAAACGGCACCAAAGCTGGCAGCCCCGACATCTGACGCAAATCCGGCCAGTGAAAAGCTGTCGGCCGCCACATCTCCCTCAGATGCTCCACCAGCATCGATTCCTGGTGCATCGAGCCCGGAGACCCTTCCCCCGGCAAAGAAGTTGTCACAGCCCACCCAGGTGCCCAAGCGAACGAAGCCAGAGGCTCCGAAACGAGAAGCAGTAAGTGCCCTGGCACCCGGCGGCAAGAATGGCCAGAGTAAAAAGGCGACACAACGGCAGTCTGTTCGTGTGGATGTTGAGAAGCTGGATGTCCTGCTCGACCTCGTCGGGGAGTTAGTGATTGCCGAGGCGATGGTTTCGCAGAATCCGGATATCAAATCCCTCGGGCTTCCCCTTGAGCGGTTTGAAAAAGCGGTGATGCAGCTGGAAAAGATCACACGCGACCTGCAGGATGTGGCGACCTCGATTCGTATGATCCCGCTCTCTGGCACATTTCGGCGTATGGTGCGGCTGGTTCGGGACCTGTCCCAGAAGGCTGGAAAACGTGTGGAGTTTACCATTCTCGGGGAAGAAACCGAGGTGGATAAAACGGTGATTGAACAGATCACCGATCCACTCATCCATATCATTCGCAATTCCATCGATCACGGCCTCGAAACCCCGGATGACAGAATTGCGACCGGGAAAGAGCCGGTCGGGACACTGACACTTGAAGCAAAGTATGTGGGCGGTGAGGTGTGGATTTCAGTGCGCGACAATGGTCGTGGACTCAACCGTGAAAGGATTGTCCAGCGCGCGATGGAACGCGGTTTGTTCGAGGGTGATCCGGACGATTTACGTGATGACGAGGTGTGGCAGTTCGTATTCCAGCCCGGCTTTTCCACCGCAGAAAAGATCACCGATGTCTCCGGACGCGGTGTCGGGATGGATGTGGTGAGACGTAACATTGAGAATATCCGCGGACGTGTCGACATTCGCAGTTGGCATGGAAAGGGGTCTGAGGTCATCCTCAGACTGCCGCTGACGCTTGCGATTATTGACGGTATGATCATCCGTGTCGGAAAGGAACGCTACACCATGCCGATCACGGCGATCAAGGAGTCGATGCAGGTTCGGCAGAACATGGTCACCGAGACGATGGAAGGTCAGGAAATCCTTCGAATCCGTAATCAGCTGGTCCCGGTGGTGCGTCTCCATCAACTCTTCGACATTGATACCGATGTGCAAAACCTCGAGGATGGCATTATAACCGTCGTGGAGAATGAGGGAAGGCAGGTTTGCCTGCTGGTGGATGAACTGATCGGTCAGCAGCAAGTTGTGATCAAAGGACTTACTGGATTTGTCGGACAGCACCCCTGTGTCTCCGGGTGTACGATACTCGGTGACGGCGACATCAGTCTGATCCTGGACATTGCAGGAATTATCGGACAGTCAGAGAACCAGAATGGCACCGTAAACTCCTTGCAGGACACAATCCTGGAAACTGATGCTCCTGTCGATAGCAGAACATGAGGTGAGGGATGAGCGAGGAAAGAGCGCTTCAGGAAGATTCATTTGCCGAGTACGAAGAACAGGAAGACACCCAGGAAGGGAAGTACCTTACCTTTCGTATCGGGAAAGAGGAGTACGGAATCGAGATCCGGTACGTGACCGAGATTATCGGCATCCAGAAGGTCACCGATCTGCCGGATACACCTGAGTTTGTCAAGGGTGTGATCAACCTCCGCGGTAAGGTGATACCGGTCATCGATGTTCGGATTCGTTTTGAGATGCCTCATCGGGATTACGATGAACGGACCTGTATTGTTGTCGTGAACATCAATGGCACTTCTGTCGGTCTGATTGTCGACTCCGTGTCCGAGGTGCTGGATATTCCTGCCAATGACATCGAAGCGCCCCCGAAAGTGAACAAGGGTGGCGGTAGCCGGTACATCCAGGGGTTGGGCAAGGTTGGCGAGTCGGTGAAGATCATCCTGAATATCCATCGCCTCCTGTTCGAGGAAGAGTTGGAGCAGATCATCGAATCGCTGGATTGATCGGCACGAGCAGAACCACCATACCGGCGATCAGGAACATTCCATGAATCAGGATGGGTATCGCGAATACCACCTGAAACCGGGTTTCATCTTTTTCACGACCGAACCTACGGTGATTCTTGCTGTACTCGGGACGAGTGTGGCTGTGACTCTATTTGACAGGTCACAATCCATCGGGGGGATGAACCACTTCATCTTTCCCTGGATGCAACCTGAGGTCCAGCCGACGGCGGTCTATGCCCGTCCGGCAATCGTTCAGCTTGTCCGCATGTTTCGCAATTCCGGTACGGAAATGGACCATCTCGAGGCGCATGTGATCGGCGGTGGAATCCCGGTGGATGCGGACAGTGAAACACGTGAAATGGCGCAAAACAATATCGAGGCGGCGACTCGGATGCTGGAGCATTATTCCATTCCCATCGCCGGGCAGGAGGTGGGGGGGCGCCATGGACGGAAAGTGCTTTTTAATACCGGATCCGGCGAACTCATCATCGCCAAGGTGGACAAGATCAGACGTGGGGACTGGTACCCGCAACATTCAGATTTCGAACGCACAGCCAGCCGCGAAGATGAAACTTCCGGCGCAAGTTGACAGGTTTAGCCGTGGAAGAGGCGCTCAGGCTGAAAGACAGGGAGTTTCAACAGTTACGCTCCCTTGTATACGATATGTTCGGAATCAATCTCACCGAACAGAAACGTGCTCTTGTACTGGGAAGGCTTGGCAAGGTTCTTCGCGAAAAGAGTTTCACCAATTTCGAGCAATATCTTGATTATGTAACGAATGATAAGTCCGGCGAAGCGATCAGTACGTTGATTGATCGCATTTCAACAAATCACACTTTTTTCTATCGTGAGAGTGACCATTTTGACCATTTTTTATCCGTATGCTTGCCCGAATGGATTCAGAGAAAGCAGCAGGCGGGGGACAGGAAGTTGCGTATCTGGGTCGCGGGCTGTTCTTCGGGTGAAGAGTCCTACATGCTTTCAATGCTGCTGCATGAAGCCCTGGGCAGAGAGATACGCAACTGGGATGTCGGCATCCTGGCAACGGATATCTCAATCACCTCGCTGGAAAAAGCTGTGAATGGGGTCTATTCGGAAGAGAACGCCCGTCATCTGCCGCCAACACTTCGACACAAATACATGATTGACCAGCGGGATGGAACGTATGTGGTTCATCCGAATCTCAAGAATCTTGTAACGCACCGTAAATTGAACCTCATGAACAGGTCCTATCCGTTCAGGGGATTATTCCAATTTATTTTCTGCAGGAATGTCATGATCTATTTTGATCGTCCGACACGTGAAGCGCTTGTCAGGCGTTTTCACCAGTATACGGAGTCGGCAGGGTACCTGTTTATTGGTCATTCGGAAACTCTTGGGCGGTCGAACGAGCTTTTCCAGTACATTCGGCCAGCCGTCTACCGCAAGGAGTCCCGGTGAACAGTAAAAAAGTTCGAGTGCTTGTCGTGGATGACTCCGCGCTGGTCAGGGAGATCCTTTCGCGAGGACTTTCCGCTGATCCACAGATCGAAGTTGTCGGCACTGCTTCTGATCCCTATGTGGCTCGTGACAAAATCGTGCAATTAAAGCCTGAAGTTCTCACGCTCGACGTGGAAATGCCCCGGATGGACGGTGTCGAGTTTCTGCGCAAGCTGATGCCTCAGTATCCGCTGCCGGTGTTGATGGTCAGTGCGCTGACACAGCGCGGAAAGCAAATCACTCTCGAGGCCCTTGAGGCCGGTGCGGTAGATTTTGTAACAAAGCCAAGCACCGATGTGGCGCGCGGATTGGGTGAGATGCTGCATGAGCTTCGTGAAAAGGTAAAAGCCGTTGCGAAGGCGGATGTCAGCCACTGGAAAAGGGACAGGCAGAAGGTTGAGCGGAGAGAGCCGGAACCCAGGCGAACTTCGCTTGCGCTGGCGGAATCGACCGACAAGGTAATCGCGATCGGCGCATCCACAGGCGGCACCGAGGCGATCAGAAAAATTATCCGTGAACTGCCTGGAGACATGCCGGGGGTTGTGATTGTGCAACACATGCCGGCGGGTTTCACGAAAATGTTCGCTGAGCGGTTGAACGAACAGAGTGCAATGGAGGTAAAGGAGGCCGAGACCGGGGATCGTGTGATGACCGGACGAATCCTGATCGCACCGGGTGATTTTCACATGGAGTTGCGACGTTCCGGCGGAATTTACCAGGTTAACTGTACCAGCAGCGAGAAGGTTTGTGGGCACCGGCCGTCGGTGGAGGTGCTGTTTCGATCTGTGGCAAAGTATGCCGGTGCGAACGCCCTCGGTGTTATGCTTACCGGCATGGGAAGCGATGGGGCGGAGGGGATGCTTGAGATGAGGAAGGCGGGAGCAAGGACCATGGCTCAGGATGAAGCCAGTTCGGTTGTCTTCGGGATGCCGAAGGAAGCCTTCGCCCGGGGGGGAGCAGAAAAGCTCGTGTCAATTGATGCAATAACGGATGAGCTGATGCGCCTGTTGCGTGTCACAGCGTGAGTTGATGTTCTCATGGAATACATTTACGTGGGTATTGGGGAGTACGCAGTCTCGCGAGATCCGAACCAGATCATCAAGACGATGGCTCTGGGTTCGTGTGTCGGGGTGATTGTTCGTGATCCTCGCAGCGGCGGCACAGGGCTTCTGCATGTGGCCCTGCCGGATTCCTCGATCAACCAGCGTCGCGCGGCGGACAAACCGGGGTCTTTTGCGGACACCGGCATCCCCGCACTGCTGAAGGCGATGCGTAAGGCAGGCTACGATGGTAATGGCAGGCTCACGGTGAAACTGACCGGTGGGGCGAGCATCATGGACCCCAACAACACATTCAATATAGGAAAGCGTAACATACTGGCAATCAAGAAGATACTTTGGGGTTTACGGATGGGTGCAATCGCCGAAGACCTCGGTGGTTCGATCAGCAGGAGTGTCGCGGTTGATATTTCAACAGGGAAGGTGACAATCTCCTCCCCGGGAAGAGGCCAATGGGACCTGTAAAACTGCCAAAAGCGATCCAGGAGCATATCCAGGATATGCCCATGATCTCCGAAGTTGCGCATAAGCTGCTCAGTCTGGTAGCGAATCCAGACCACTCTTTGCGTGACCTGGTGAAAATTGTTGAGAATGACGTTTACATCGCGGCGCGACTCCTGCGTGTTGCCAATTCGGCCTATTTTTCGCGCGGTCATGAAATTACGACTGTGCAGAGGGCGGTCACCCATCTTGGAGAAGCGACAGTCCTCAGTATCGCGCTGGGCGCGAGTACCGGAGATTTGCTCACTCGTCCTCTGGCCGGGTACGAGAGCGAGGCGGGAGGTCTCTGGGCGCATTGTCTGATTGCAGCGATCGCAGCGCGTAAGGTGGCGCTGTTGGTGAAGAATCCGAAAGTTACAGCAGATCAGGCATATACAGCGGCGATGCTGATGGACATCGGCATGGCGGTTCTCGCCGATCACCTTGCGGGCGAAACCGACAAGATGATCGAATCCATCGACACTCAATCGGCCCAGGATTTCCTCGATGCCGAGGAACACACAGCTGGGGCGAATCATGCGAAGGTTGGGGGAGAAATCGCCAGGATGTGGAACCTGCCGCGTCCATTGATCGCCGCGATTGAGCATCATCACCATCCTTCCGAAGGGCCGGAAGAGCTGTTCGATCTTCTATATGCGGTGCATGTTGCCGATATCATCACTCGCATGGCGGGGTATGGAATGGGCGTAGAAACCCTCTCCTACACGCTGGATGAAGGCTATCGAGCTTTTATTCCGCTTGATAAACCACGCATCGAATCGCTGATGCTTGACGTTCTGGATGAGTTTTCGAAGATAGAGAAGTTCATTTTAGAGTAACTGGAAGCAAGATGCCGAAAACGGTCCTTGTTGTGGATGATTCCACCATGGCGCGAATGTTGATCCGTCGCTGTGTCGAAATTGGTGGCTGGCCGGACGCCGATTTTATCGAAGCCTCCAACGGTCTTGAGGCGATCAAGTGCCTCGAGGACAGGGTTGCTGATCTTGTGCTGACCGACCTGAACATGCCGGAGATGGATGGGGAAGAGCTGCTCCGGGCGATTCGTGCGGATCGGTCACTCGACCAGCTTCCGGTCATCGTGATCACAAGTGCAGGCAATGCGCCGAAAGAGGCACAGCTCCGCGAGTTGGGCGCATCCGCAATCCTCAGCAAACCGATCTCGCCGGCAATCATGGCGTCGACCCTTGAGAATCTGACAGGATCCCCGGATGCACACTGACCCGCCAACCCATCATTCTGCACTGTCGGCAGCCTTGTCGCAATCGCTGGAGGCGCTCGCCTTTGTAGAAATACTACCTCTGGGCGAAGATGCCCCGCCGGAGGTGGAGATGATTGACATTGTTCCGAGGAGAGAGGTGATCTGGGCCTCGATCCCAATTGTCAAGCCGAGCAGGGGGAACCTGACAGTATTGATGTCACCGAGGCTGTGCCAGATGTTGACAGAACAGATCTATGGTTCACTCGAACAAGCCGTCAACGAGCAGCTTCTTTTTGACTCGATCGCCGAACTGGCGAATGTCATCACGGGTCGCTATCTGGACCGTTTCTTCCGGGGGAGTGAAGCCCTCGAACTTGGTATACCTTCACGCGGACGAGCGGGAGACGATACTGGGGTGCCGGTCGCTGGGAAAATGATCGAGGTGCTTGATTATGCAGTAGAAAGCCATAAATTGACAGTCATTCTGAGCGAAAGCTGAGCGCATGGATTCGTAGGATCAACAGATTGTCGGGAGATGTCTCATGAAAGTACTTGTGGTCGATGATTCCGCCACGATGCGCAGGATCATCGAGAACAACCTCAGGGCCGCGGGGTATGAGGATATCGTTCACGCAGCAAACGGTTTGGAAGCGCTCAGCAACATGGCCGGTGTAGAACTTGTGCTGACCGACTGGAACATGCCTGTCATGGATGGGTTAAGTCTGGTGAAGGAAATCAGAAAGAATCCCGCCTTTTCTACGGTCCCCATCGTGATGGTGACAACAGAAGGTGCAAAAGAAGAGGTGATCGAAGCACTGAAGCAGGGTGTAAACGACTATATCGTTAAACCCTTCAACAAACAGACACTTGTCGAAAAAGTGGAAAAGGTGATCGGTGGGTAACCACCCCATCCGGAGTTTTCATGGAAACCCAGTTGCTGAACCCGTTTATCAACTCCCTGATCAACACGTTTGAAATGATGATGGCGATGCACCCCGAGCCGAAGGACGCGCAGGCAAAGGGGAATGACACCACGCATGGCGACATCACAGGGATTGTCGGCTTTGCAGAGAAGAACGTGATAGGCTCGGTTGCCATCAGCTTTCCGATGGATGTTGCCATCCGGCTTTATAACGCGATGACGGGTGAGGCAGTCAGCGAAATTTCCCGGGATGTCGAGGATAGTATCGGTGAGCTGTGCAACATTGTCGCAGGTGGGGCGAAGACGGTCTTTGCCGCACAGGGATTGACATTTCACATCTCAATTCCATCGGTCATCGTGGGAAGGAAGCATTCGATCACTCACAAAATCGAGACACCGGTCTTTGTAGTACCCTTCGGACTCGAGGGGATGGAGTTCATCATGGAAATCTCGATGAAGATCCTGGACTCCTGAGCTGCAAACAGCCAGTCGTTCCGCTTGCCGACGACCCACATCACTCAATGGAGTGATGCCCAACGTTCAAACACTTCAGACAGGCTTTCCTCGGCGTTACGAACAGCGCCATCGAGAAAAGCCTTTGCTTTCTCCGGATTCATTTCCGGCATACCGGCATCCGGCTCGGTCAACATGATCGGGAAGGGGGCTGGATAGGCTGACACCGATGAGCGTGGCACACCCGCATCCTCCTGGCGCCACAAACCAGGGGGGGCTGCCTCCGGGCACAGTGCCGTCACCAGCCCGGTCTCGGCCGCGCCTGAATGACCACCACCGCTGCCGTAAATCGTAACAGCCAGTTCGTCTGGTTCAAAATACCAGTCATAGGCGAGTACAAATACACCATGCCTGTCATGGAGACGGTACGCCACTTCCTTCAGACTCGCACTATTGCCCGCATGGCCATTCACAAGGATGATCTCGTCGAACCCTGTCGAAATCAAGCCTTCGCCGATCTCAGTCAGCAGACCCTGGTACAACTCGACCGAAAGGCCAATGGACCCAGGATAGCGTTTTAGCGTCCGCAGGGTTCCAAAGGGTAGAGAGGGGCCGATAAGCGCGTTCAATTTTGGCGCGAGGTGTTCAGCAAGCCCGGCGGGGATGATGGTATCCGTGCCGAGGCCAATCGCACCATGCGCTTCAAGGGCGCCACAGGGGAGCAGCACTCGCCGCACGACCTCGGGAACCAGCTCCCGTACTTCATGGGTCAGCAGATGTTCAAGGTGGTAACTGCGAATATTCGTCATGGTGTCTCCTGTTTGACAGCCGAACCTCGAAGCAGACGAAGATGCTGCGAAAAAGAACGGTTCAAGCCCGAGCTACGGAATCGAATTTCGCCATCCTGAAGTACGACCAGCAGGGTCGGGAACTGCACGAACCCCAGTTTTGCGCTCAGTTTGCTCTCATGTCGAGGGTTAATTCCTGCGACTGGTATACCCGGTGGCAAATGCAACCTTGCCAACTCAGGATTGCTGCCCGCATAGATCAGGCGAAATGGAATGCCAATCGAGCTGGCAGCCTGATAGGCTTCACGCAAAAACGCCTCTTCACGATCATCGAGAAACTCGTCCCAGAACGCCAGAACTCCGATCGCAGATCCCGACTCACCTCTGAACAGCAGATCAGCCATTTTTCGTGGAATTCGCTGGACTGGTTGTGAGTTGTCAGCGTCGGGCGACTGCATGAACAGAACGGTCGATGCCAGTGCTTTGTCGCGAAACGAAGCGTAGTCTGCCTCATTTACCACCAACCGATCCCAAGCCTGCCGGGCGATCGTTTCGACCTCAGGGTCTCTTGCATGATAAAGCGCACGGATGGCCAAATCCATCGCTGTAGAGGGTCGGTCATTCGTTAATTCCAGCAGAGCGCTGGCAGCGAAGAAGGCGACTGCATCGAGGTGGGGGGAAATCATCCTCAATAGATTTTCTGCATCAACCAGGTTCTTCTGGTTGATCAGATGCCGAGCA
>Ga0068713_1001190_pt1 | contig 36956 bp, 31 predicted proteins | sample MTBAKSrepl2MetaG_FD_62223 | JGI IMG/M metagenome (GOLD analysis project Ga0068713, IMG submission 62223) | Enrichment culture microbial communities om Arthur Kill intertidal strait, New Jersey, USA, that are MTBE-degrading - MTBE-AKS2 (Arthur... | ecosystem: Environmental > Aquatic > Marine >... | reverse complement strand
CCGCCGCGGCGGAGGCGGGCGAGGCGGGCCGGGGATAGAGAGCGGGCCGGGCGCGGCGACTCAAGCCGCCCCCTCGCCGGCCCTCATCGAAAGGCCGGTCGACCAGCTGACGCAGGCCCTTCGCGGGGCGGTCATGAGCGGGCGGGCGAAACGGGTCCTCCTCCCCTTCTCCGACCTCGACTTTCTGGCCCGGGCTTTCGGCGACATGAATCCATTGACCCGGGCCGAGGTCATTCTCAATCTCGATCCCACGCTCCACGAGATGCGGATGGTCAAGGACACGACCGAGATCCGGGCGCTGCGCGAGGCCGTCGACCTCACGGCCCGGGCCTTGAACGAGGCTTATCGGGCGGCCGCTCCCGGCATGATCGAGAACGATCTGGCGGCCATCCTCAAGTACACGTTCAACCGCGCCGGCACCACGGAGTCGTTCCTGCAGGCCGCTTCCGGGCCGAACTCGACCAACGTCCATTTCGGGGCCACGTCGCGGGCGCTCGAGGCGGGCGACATGATCGTCTTCGATGTCGGGGCCTATGTGCGCGGCTACACCTCGGACATCAGCCGGACCATCCCCGTGAGCGGGCGCTTCAGCAAGCCCCAGCGGGCTATCTACGAGCTCGTGCTCGCGGCCCAGGAAGAGGGATGCCGGCGGCTCGTCCCGGGAGTGACGTTCAAGGCCGTCCAGGATGAGGTCGAACGGATGCTCATGGCGGGGCTCGCCGAGCTGGGCCTGGTGACCGACGCGAAGAGCGCCTGGCAGAAGCGCCTCTACATCCAGCACGGTTTCGGGCACGGCATCGGCCTCGACATCCACGACAGCTGGACCTGGCACAGTCCGCGCCTCGGCGAGGTGGCCATGGCGCCAGGCATGGTCATGACCATGGAGCCGGGCCTCTATTTCCCGGAGGGGCGGCTCGAAGCGTTCCTCGCGGGGCTCAAGGGCAAGGTGCCGGAGGCGGAGCTCGAGGCTTTTCGGGAGAGGGTCGGACCGGTCTACGCCACGTACGCGGGGTTCGGGGTGCGCGTCGAGGACGACGTCCTGATCACGGAAGGCGGCAACGAGATCCTGTCCGCGGGCGTGCCTAAGGATGTCGCCGCGATCGAGAAGATGATGCGGGAGAAGAGCCGGTTCAGCGGCCTGGGGCGATAGCGATCAGGGCCCGCAGCATCCTGAAGCCTTTGAGGTAATCGTCGATGGTGAAGGCGACGGTCCGGGCTCCCGCGCGCTCCACGGTCGGGAACAAGGCCCCCATATCGGCCTGGGCCGAGGTGAAATACTCCAGCTCGAACTTGTAGGGAGCGGTCAGCCGGTAGGGCTTGTGCTTGACGAGCTCGCGCAGGGCTTTTGCGGTCCTGTCCTTAATGGTCTTGCGGGCCTCGGCCATGGGCACAAGCCTCCCCGCCTGGCGGCCGATGGCGTCCTTGACCGGGACGGTGACGACGTCGGCGCCTAGGATCTCCTTGGCCTGCTTGCAGACGGCGACATCGCCGCTGACGAGGACAACGGGCACGCCGAACATCCCGGCGATGGCCGCGTTGAGCCCGAGCTCGGGCATCTCGGTCCCGTTGACCTTTATGCTATGGACGACGGCGCTCGAGATGGTGTGGTCGAGGGTCGCGTCGGCCGTGCCGGCCTTGGCGTGGTAGCCGATGAAGATGCAGGCGTTGTACGAGGCGTCGATGCCTTCCATCATCGACAGCGGCTTGGGCGATCCCGAGATGAGGACGGCCCGCGGGTGGAGGTCGGCGGGGTCGATGTTGCGCATCGAGCCGTGCGAATCGTTGACGACGATCTCCCGCGCCCCGGCGGCGATGGCCCCCTCGACGGCGGCGTTGACGTCCTCGGCCATCCACTTGCGGGCCGCGGCATATCCGGGCGTGCCGGACGTGACCTGCTCGCCATGGACGACCCCGGTGATGCCTTCCATATCGACGGAGATGTAGACCTTGAGGCGCGGGGATGGCTGGGCGTCAAGAGAGCCCAGAAAAGCCACAAGGGTGGCGAAGGTCAGCGAAAAAAACAGCATCGGCCCGAATTTTTGTTTCCTCATGGACTCTTCCTCCGATCGTCAAGCGATAGGCTCTCGTATTATATCCGCACCGCGGACAGCCTGTCGAGCCGCTGGAAATCCTACTTCATGGGATCTTGGGATCTCGAGCCCAGTAGGAGCCGGATCTCATTAAGCTGCATGGCGATCGTGAAAAGAAGAGCGATAGCCGCGTATTCGAGAAGACGGGCGGCGGTGAATGTCCCCCTCAGCAGCGTGTATCTCATGAGGTTCGCGGCCTTTTCGATGACCGCAAGCCCCAACAGGAAGAACGCCCCGTAGAAAAAAACGCGCCGAGTGACCGATCCTATGGTCCTCATGATACTTTCCTCCTAATCGCGTCGGATGATCCGGGCCTGCTTCGATAGATAATTGTTCCTGACGTTGTAGGCCGCGATCCGGATCCGTCCCTCATCATCCTCGAACCAGAGCTGGGCCCAGTTCTCAATCCCGGGGATGCTGCTGACGGAAATGAGCTTCCCCCACTCCCTCGGAATGGAATCGGCGCGCGGGAGCTCCTCCATGGAAAGCGTCTGTTCGCCGGTTCCCGGCTCTCCCATCTTCTTGCAGGCCGCCCCGAAAGCCAGGATGGCGATCACCACAAAGGCCGCTGCGAAGCGTTGAAGCACGGTCCCTCCTCCCGACCCCGACGGGGGGGTCGTCGATGCCTTGATGATCATTCGCGGAAAATGGGCCCCCATGCGTCGAGAGGGCCTCTCTTTCCCCAATAAGCTCGATATGAATAAATAATAAGCCAGGACGTGGGTAATGTCTAGTTGAATAGGGGCGATCAGGGCGTCAGCGGAGCCGCCGGGATCGGCCTTTTGTAAGGGACAAACCGCCCGCGTAGAGCCCTCATGTCTCCTGTCTGTTGACTCGCCCTCCGAGAGGTGATATTTTCCCTTCTGTCCAAAGGGACATCAGTTCTGTCAAGGGGAAAAGGACCATGCCATTCTCCAAGGACATCCTGAAGATCGATCGTACAACCGAGGCCGAAAGGATCGCGGTCTTCATCAAAGAACAGGTCCAATTCATGCACCGCAAGGGGATCGTCATCGGCCTCAGCGGCGGCGTGGATTCAGCTCTATCCGCCGCATTGTCCGTACAAGCCGTCGGGAGGGACAAGGTCCTGGCCCTGCTCCTCCCGGACAAGGAATCGAGCCCCCAGAGCGCCGAGTTCGGAGCCAAACAGGCCGAGCGGCTGGGCATCGAGGTGATGACCATCGACATCACGCCTGTTCTCGAGGCTTTCGGGACCTACGAGAAGCGGGATTCCGTGGCCAAGTCCATCTTTCCCGATTTCGGGGCCGGTCACAAGATGAAGATCAGCCTGCCTGCGGACATCCTCAACAGGGACGCTTATAACATCTTCACCTTGACGGTCATCGATCCCAAAGGGACATCGAGAACGGCGCGCCTCAACAATGACCAGGCCCAAAGGATCATCGCCGCCACTTCGACCAAGCACAGGACCCGGATGATGGCCCAGTACTATCACGCCGAGAAGCTCAATTACGTCGTTTGCGGGACGACCAACAAGAGCGAGGCCATTCAGGGCCTGTTCGTCAAGTACGGCGACGGCGGAGTGGACATCGAGCCCATCGCCCATCTCTTCAAGGATCAGGTCTTCCAGCTGGCCGAGCACATGGGAGTTATTCCTGAGATCATCGCCCGCGCCCCTTGCCCGGACACCTACAGCGCCCCGGTGACCGACGAGGAATGGTATTTCCGGATGCCCTTCAAGCAGCTCGACCTGCTGCTTTACGCCTGGGAGAACAAGGTGGAAATGCCCGAGGTCTGCCGGGTCATGGAGCTGGGGGAGGATCAGGTCAAGCGTGTTTTCCGGGATTTCGCCAGCAAGCACAGGACGACCGAGCACCTCAGGCAGTTCCCGGCGTCGTTGCCCTAGAGACGTATCTTAGGGCTCATCGCTCAATTGATCAGTGAAAAATCCCTCTCGGCTGAAAGGGGCAGAGTACAACCCTGCGCCTGTTACGCAGAATTTCCCTTCTTTTTAAAGAGAAGACGTCGGGAGATACGGCTTACTGCTTTTTTCGCTTTTTCAGCGCGTAAAAACCCACGCCGGCCAGACCTGCGCCAAGCAGAACGATAGTAGCCGGCTCGGCGACAGAACGAATCGGTCCTCTACGTCGACTCTGGCCTGGCTGATCAGCCAAAGCTAGAGAAACTACTACGGCGATCATGATGAAGAACATAACAACCGGGAGTACTCTTTGCCTTAGAATAGTTCTCATCTTGAGCAAACCTCCTTTTTCCCGTTACAAGAAACCCATTGCTATTCTTGTCTTCTTTTTCCTGAATGTCAAGCGTTTTTCGCACATCTTTCAGATATTGCCTGTTTTCAACATGTTATGGTCCGTTAGCTTCAAGCTTTTTTAGGATCCAAGCCGCCACGGCCAAGATAGCCAGGCCTATCCCGAAAAAGACGAATCCCCCCGATCTGTGGAGGAATCCTCCGTCGATGATCCGCATATCGACAAAAATGGAAAGCAAGTACAGGACGACGATGCGCACGCCGTTCTTGAAAATGGTTATCGGGAACACGACCGCGGCTAAAAGCGCCTTCTTCCAGAAGCCCCTTAGAGCCATATGCCCGATTAGGATCGAGACGATGAAAAGCGCAAGGCTCGACCGAATTCCGCTGCATTCCTTGGTCACTTCGAGGCTGAATTCGGGCAGATCGAAAATGGAGCCTTCTTGGAAGAACGGGACGCCAATGGACTTGAAGAGGATGGCCGTGACCGCCGTGGACCCTGCAACGAGAGAATGGATTATCTTCTCCATCAACACAGTCGGGATAGGGGCGACGAAGAGGAGGAAAAGAATAGGGAATCGCGCCCGGCAGAAGGTCTCCCATCCGAAGATGAGCAAGAAGGCCCCCGCAGCGACGAGGAGCCCGGAAAACACCGCCGCTGACGCGCAGTCGTTCAAATCAGCGCACACAGCCGGCTTGACGATGGCGTAGAATGAGAGCCCGATCGCCGAGATAAGCGCCCCTCCGACGCAGGGAGGGGACGGAGGCGAAAAGATACGGCGCCTGCGCCGCATGAAGATATAGGCGCTGACCAACGGAACGAAAACAATATGCGAATAATACTCGGCGCGTTGTGAGGCCCGCAAAAGATCAAGGAGCGGCGGAACAGCCAAATAGGCGGAAAGCCCTAAAGGCGGGATGAAAAGGAACACTCGCCAGATCAATGGGATCATGCCGCGTGAATCTTAGGCCACTGGCGGAGAGATGTCAACGTCCGGACGAGAAGTTGCGTTCATGGTCTGGTTTGACGGAGCTGGATAACTGCGCTAGACTTTGTAGTGAGGAGGGAAATCATTGTCCGATGAAAAGCATATCTTATTCATTGTTAATGGCATTGGTCTTTTTCGCTGGTTGTCAAGGGAAAAAAGCCATCCCTCTTGGATCCTACTATGCCCGGCTTGACGCGATCCCTAAAGAAAGATGGGAGGCTCTCGCTCAAAAGAAGATCTTTTTCGGTCACAAGTCCGTCGGGATGAACATCCTCGACGGCCTCAGGGATGTCATCAAGGAGCGCCCTTTAATCAAGCTGGACATTCGCGAGGCCGACGATCCGGCGGCCTTCTCCTCTCCGGTATTCGCTCACGCCCTCGTTGGTACCAATTCCAAACCCGAAACCAAGATCGAGCGCTTTCAGGAGATCATGAGGACCGGCGTAGGGGAAGCTGTTGACATCGCTATGCTGAAATTCTGTTTTGTCGACGTCGGACATTCAACGGACATCGAGGCCCTGGCCCAGAGCTATGCCGAAGGGCTCGATCTGCTGAGCGGGGAGTTCCCTGGGGTGAAATTCGTTGCCTTTACCGTGCCGCTTTTCTCTGATCCTGTTGGCTGGAAGAACAACCTTAAGAAGCTATTGGGCCGTTTGCCCTTTTACGATGCGGACCAGGTCCAACGAAGCCTTTACAACGACCTTATCCGAGAAAGGCTCAAGGGGAGTCTTTTTGATATCGCGGCGGTCGGATCGAGGATCAACGAAGGGAAGAAGGCCACTCTGAAAAAAGATGGCCGGGAATATGAGATCCTTTACAAAGGCTATACTTATGATGGGGGGCACTTGAACTTGATCGGTCGTCAGGTCTTCGCCATCGAGCTCCTGATCCATTTGGCATCGATCATCTGACGAGGTGCGATCGCAAAGGGAGTGAAAATGCCTTTTTCCAAGAACGACATCAACATCAACGCGGCCGCCGAAGCGTCTCGGATCATCGAATGGATGAGGCAGACCGTCGGACGCGGCCTGCGCAAGCAGGGGGGCGTCATCGGTATCAGCGGAGGCATCGACTCGAGCGTCTGCCTGGCGCTGAGCGTCAAGGCTTTCGGCCCGGAAAAGGTCCTCGGCGTGACCATGCCGGAGTCCGATTCAAATCCCATCAGCGCCGTCCTGGCTCGTAAGCTGGCCCGCCAATATGGGGTCAGCTACATCGTCGAGGACATGACGGCGGCTTTGGCCGGGTTCGGCGCCTATAGGCGGCGCGACGAAGCGATGAGCCGTGTCTTCCCCGAGTATGACGCTACGTACAAGGCCAAGATCGTCCTGCCATCCGCCTTGGGCGCAAAGGACCAGCTGAACGTCTTTCAGCTGGCCGTCATCTCGCCCGAAGGAGAACAGAAGACCGAGAGGATCCCTTTGAGGGAATACCTGCAGATCGTGGCTGCCTCCAACTTCAAGCAGCGCAGCCGGATGTCGATGCTGTTCTACCACGCCGACCGTCTCAACTACGCGGTCATCGGCACCGGCAACAAGAACGAGCACGAGCAGGGCTTTTTCGTCAAGTACGGCGACGGCGGGGCCGACATCAAGCCCATCGCTCACTTGTTCAAAACCCAGGTCTTTCAATTGGCGGCCTATCTGGATGTCCCCCAGGAGATCCAAGAGAGAACGCCGACCACGGACACCTACAGCGCCGAGTGCACGCAAGAGGAGTTCTTCTTCAGGGTCCCCTTCGAGATCGGAGACCTTGTTTGGTACGCCATGGAAAAGGACATCCCGGTCGGAGAGGTCGCCATGGAGCTGGACCTTTCGGAAGAGCAGGTCGTCCACATCCAGAACGACATCAAGCGGAAGATCAGGGCCACCGAGTACCTGAGGGCCGATCCCCGGCATATCCCCTGACCATGGACTTCATAAGAACGGTGGATCAATACTTGGAGGGGTCCGCCCGCTTGTTCCCGGACAAGAACGCTCTTTTCGCCTTAGGCAAGTGGCACACCTACCGGGATCTCGATGACCGGGCCAATCGCTTGGCCCGACTTCTCCTGAAACGAGGCCTTGCCAAGGGCGACCGCGTGGCGCTGTTCATCGAGAACTCGGCGGAATACGTCGTTTCCTATTATGGCATCCTCAAGGCCGGGGGGACGACGGTGGCCTTGAACACCGAAAGCACGGCGGAAGATGTCGCCTACGTCATCGGCGACTGCGGCATCCGCTTCCTCATCGCCAACCGAAGGCTCTTGGAGCGCTTGATCCCGGGCCGGGAAGGCCGGCCCTCATGCCCATCCTTCAGGAAGCTTACGGAGCTCGAAGGCGTTTTTGTTTGGGCTCCCTCCGGATCGCCTGTCCTGGAAGTCCCGGATGTGCCCATCGCGGGCCTCCCCGACGCCTGCGACCCCGAGTCGTGCGAGAGACCCGATGTCAGGACGATCGACCTCGACATCGCCTCGATCGTTTATACCTCGGGGAGCACGGGAAAGCCACGCGGCGCGGTCCTTTCCCACCTCAACATCGTGGCCAACACGCGCTCCATCGTCGAATACCTCAGCTTGACCCCGGAAGACCGGATCATGGTCGTCCTCCCCTTCTATTACATCTACGGGAAGTCCCTGCTCAATACGCATTTCGCCGTAGGCGCATCGGTCGTCGTCGACAACCGCTTTCTTTATCCCAACGTCATCCTGCAGACCATGCAGGAGCAGGATGTCACGGGCTTCGCCGGAGTTCCCTCGACCTTCACCATCCTCCTGGGCCGGTCCAACGTCCGGTCGAGGAAATTCCCGAAGCTCCGGTATCTGACCCAGGCCGGAGGAGCCATGGCCCCTTCGGTCCAGAAGGACGTCGCGGAAACGTTCGCCCCGGCCAGCCTGTTCATTATGTACGGAGCGACCGAGGCCGCGGCGCGGCTATCCTATCTTCCTCCCGAGGATCTGCCCCGGAAATGGGGATCGATCGGAAAAGCCATCTCCAACGTCGAGCTCTTCGTCGCCAACGAAAAAGGTCGGCCGCTCCCGGCCGGCGAGGAAGGCGAGATCGTGGCCCGGGGCTCGAATATCATGTCCGGGTACTGGAACCATCCCGAGGAGACCGCGAAGGTCCTCCGCAACGGCCTCTACTACACGGGCGACATCGGCCGGTCCGACGACGAGGGCTTTCTCTATGTCGTCGGCCGGAGCAAAGACATGATCAAGATCGGCGGGAACCGCGTCAGCGCCAAGGAGATCGAGGAGGCCCTCCACGAACATCCGGCCGTCGCCGAGGCGGCGGTCATCGGAGTCCCCGATGAGGTATTGGGAGAAGCGCCCAAGGCCTGTATCGTCCTAAAGGTCCCGTATTCGAAGGACGTTGTCGATCAGCTGCCTGGTTTCCTCCAAAGCCATTTAGCTATTTACAAGATCCCCAAACTTTATGAGATCCGAGAATCGCTCCCGAAGACAGACTCAGGAAAAATTCTTAAGCAGAAATTGAGATAGATCTTTCCGAATAATCGCCACTTGGAGAATCCCTAACGATAGTTCATACGCGATATTCGCCATGTCCATGTGTCCGGATCGATTATTCGGTTTCGACGACTATCGAAGCTAAGAAGCCGCGGATGTTTTCATAGAAACGAAATCAGCGATTTTGTTGATCGAGTCAAGATTTTCAGGCGTGATCTCGTCGGCTTCGAAACGGATCTGATATTCATTCTCTATGAAACCGACAAGCTCCAGGACACCCGTGGAATCGATAATATTTTTTTCAAGGAAGGAGTCATCGTCCGTGAAGGAGTCCACTCGGGCCAGAGGCAGAGACGATGATGAAAGAAAAGCCCTCACAGCCTCTTTAACCCTGGGCCTCCCCTGCCCGTCCTTATCCATTAGACTCTCCTTGGCAAAGCCACTTCTTGAAAGATACTATCCGGTTGCTGAATCCAAGTCAAGGCGATGCCGACAAGGGATCCGATTACTGGCCTAATTCAGCAACGCGGATGCACTTTCAGTAGTTCTCGATCGGACTGCGTTCAAACCACCATACGGGATGTGTCAGAATGTATAGCCGCGGCACAGCCGCGGTTATGAAGTTACACATGCATCCCTCTCTCCATCTGCAGCTGCTGTCCGATATATATTTCAGGTTCTTCATGAACTCGGCATCATACGCGTCATACCTGAAACCCATCTTATTGATATCGCTTTCCCGTAATCGCTTTTTACTCCTCGTCGGTTCATGCATGCTGATCCCGTAAACCGCCTTCCCTATAACGGCCTCTAGAACGGTCTTGCCTCTCATTATCATACGGCACTTACTTTCACCCACCAGCGAGGCGAAGTCCGTTTCGGCGTGAAGGCCGATCTCATGACCTTCCTTCGCTATCGTCTTGATAGCCGTGTAATTTCTCAGGCTGAACAGGTTATGCTCCGAATGTACGCGAAAAAAATAGGTGGCTTTTATCCGGTGTCTATTCTCGATCTCCATGAAGCGAAGCGCGAGGTCGGGATGGGAATCGACATCATGCCTAAGGCAAATGATCTTGGCGGCGTCACATTTTTTGTAGTCCTTCAGCAAGGCAAAAGAATATCCCATCGACTTGGCCAGCCTCAAACAATATTCATAATGACTTAATTGAAAAGAGCACTGCTGGCCTATTCCATGACGCGTTCTTTTCATTCGATCAATGGAACCTATTCGAATCGCTTCACGATCTTGCCCGACTCATCGACCTTTCCGACGGGCCTCGCAGGATTTCCGTAGACAAGAGCATAATCATCGACGTTCTTTGTCACCACGCTGCCCGCCCCCACCAATGCGAACTTGCCGATAACGATCCCTGATACGATCGTCGAATTAGCTCCGATCGACGCGCCTGTGCGCACGGTGGTCCTAGATAAGGTCCAATCTGCGGCTGACTTCAAGCTCCCGTCGGGATTGATGGCCCGAGGCAGCTTGTCGTTCGTAAAACAAACATGGGGGCCAACGAACACGCCGTCTTCGATATTGACCCCGTCATACACAGAGACATTATTCTGTATCTTGACATTATCCCCGATCGTGACTCCGCTATCGATGTAAACACTCTTGGATATTACGCAATTTTTCCCGATCCTTACGTTTTCTCGAACCTGGACCCAATTCCATATCTTAGTGCCCTCCCCGATATGGGCATCATCAGAGACCTGAGCGCTGCTATGCACAAAAAGACTATCGCTGTCGTTCTTTTTCATCGTCATACTCCGGAGAGACTTCTTATCGTGGAGATAATGAAACGGATGTCGGATTCCTGTACATGTGGGCCCACCGGCAAACTGAGCACCCTTCTCGCGAACATCTCTGAAACAGGGAAATCACCCTTTTGGTATCCGAGCTTAGCAAAATGATGATGCATATGCAATGGCTTAGGGTAATAAATGGCTGTCCCGATCCCCCGTTCCTTGAGATCGGCGGCCAGCTTGTCCCTTATCACCTTTTCGTTGTCGCACAATATCGTATATTGATTGTAGGCGTGGTCATAGTTTTCAGGCACCCGGGGCAGGGCAATGCCCGGAACGTCCTGCAAACCTTTGTCATAGAGGGCTGCGTTCTTCTTTCTCGCCTCAACAAAGCCGGGGAGCTTTTCAAGCTGGGAGATCGCTAGGGCCGCGGTGAGATCCATGATCCGGTAGTTATAGCCGATATCCATGTATTCGTACCGGGTCATCTCGCTCTGTCCATGGTGCCGGAATCTTCTGCACCTCTCGGCATATTCCGGGTTGTCAGTGGTAATCATGCCACCTTCGCCGCACATCATATTCTTCGTCGCGTAAAAGGAGAAACAGGCGATATCCCCGAGCGCGCCGGCCATCTTCCCAAAATATTTTGATCCGTGAGCTTGGCACGCGTCTTCTATTATGAATAATCCATGCTCCCCGGCGATCTTCTGGATTGCTTCATAATCGCACGGCAGGCCGAAGAGATCGATAGGAATAATGGCTTTTGTTTTGCCGGTTAGCGCCTTAATAATCGAATGAGGATCAATCGTGAACGTGTCTGGCGATATATCAGCAAAAACGACTTTCGCCCCCATCATAAGAATGGGATTTGCGGAGGCCACGAACGTGAATGGGGCGGTAATGACCTCGTCTCCTTCTTTGATCCCCACGGCATATAATGCCGCGTGTATGGCCGCCGTGCCGGAGTTGAGAGCGACGGCGTGCTCAACACCGCAGAACTCAGCGAATCTATGTTCGAGCTCCAGAGCTTTCTTGCCCTGAACGAGCATTCCCGAATTGAGAACGTCAAGAACAGCTCTTGTTTCCTGTTCGTTAATGATGGGTTTTGATATCGGGATCATCAAGCTCTCCAGAAAGAGAATTCTCCGGAACGATATTCGCCACCGGCTGGGATTTCACCCAACTAATATTATCTAACGACGTTTCCTCCCAGCTCGATGGCCTAATAAGGCATCGCGGACAAGCGCACAAGAATATATCCCTCTTCATGGATTGTCAAGGTCTAACGATTTCCTCTCAAGCGTTAGTCCGTGAAATCTGCAGGCAAGGAACTATTACGCCGATTTGCAATGCCTATTCCTTAGGTAGCCAGGCATCGCGTCCGACAAGGATTTAACCCAAAATCCCAGAACCCGTGATCCTATCAATCAGTCCAGCTGCAGGGCGGTCTTACTAAATACCTCCCCAACGAGGTGGTCTCCTATGACCTTGTTTCCAAGACTATTGAAGTGCGGATCCAGCTTGAATCGAAGTTCCTCCCCATTCTCGTATAGATATTCCAACAACGGCCGCGGATTGACAAGCCGGATTCCTTTGGTTTCACAATGTGCCCGGATCAGGTCTTCATAGAAAGTGGCGTCATAGGCCTCGGGATCCAATTTCATATGCTCGACCATCTCCCTGAGCCTAAAACTGTCGGACAGTGGAAGATACACATAGACGAGCTCGATCGCCCGTTCATTGCAGAAGGCCTCGAAACCTTCAAGATAATTAAGGAACTGCTTTATCCGTTCGGGGCTGCGGATATCATTTTTTCTATCGTAGACCTGAAGGAATTCGGGGGACTTCTCGGTGATCTCATCACTGAGGTATCTTTCTTGAATCCGCCTGATCCCATCCCTTACAAAGCAAAAAGCGGAGGACATATTGCCAGCAATAAGCCTTAGATATGAGAATTGCCAATTCCTTTTATTGAGGATGTATCCATTCTTTACGAAGATATTTGTGTTCCTGCGGTCGAACTTAGGGATATGAAGGGCATTGACGCAGTGAAAGATCGTGGCCGGCGTCAATCCCGTATCCCGCATGAAATCTTTCAACAAGGATTCTTGATCGAGAAAATAGTGGCCTCCGATCGCAAGGTTCAGAACGCCGAGGCCGCGCTTGGAGGCTTCTTGGGCGAAAATCCCGACGAATGAATCCTCATAGTTGACGCCGTTCCCAAAAACGTCCGAAGCCCCCAAGAATACGGCGAAGCGCTTATCGTCGAGGGCTTTGAGGCCGGTTTCCTGATCTCGAAATCCCCACTCGTTAGTATGCACGACGTAAGAGTATGCGACAAATTTCATGACCTTCGTGACGTTTTTCTTAAGCCTGTAGGAATCGCCGTATTGCTCGGCAATCCCCTCTGCCATATTGGTGGGAATTCTCCCGATAGCCCGAAGACCCAATTCGAGAGATATCACACAGAAAACGAGAGTCAAGAGTATAGCGCCGGCTTTTTTTTTCATAGAGGATCAGAAATTGACATAGATGAATTGAGGGATCTCGACGGAATTGTTACTGCTGACGCGGTCGAAGATAAAGACAAAAAGATAAAAAATCTCAAATGTCAATATGATCGTCGTTCGATTAAGCCTGATCCACCCCACGATCCTATCGCGCATGATTTTCGATTATACAGGCATCGCGCCTCTATTTCAATGGCCAGGCGCCCCTTTTTTCGCTTGCCTCAGCCCATTCTTTTATGAGTTGAGCCTTGAGCATTAGCTCTCGGCGAGGCAGGAGCGCGGGCATTGACAGCTATTCTAAAGATTTCGTATAGTCCCCTTCGACATGGATTGCAATGATGCCAATATTTTCTGGGCTGGCGTTTATTAGTCCGCGACTGTTCTGGCATACCGACGCCCGTCGAGGATGGTCATTGACCCGCGCTATCGGATCCACACAGAGTCGGCCAATGACCTTTTTCTGTGATCCCCATGTATAAATTCAATTTTTTCTATAGCATACCATTTTGGGTGGCGACAATCGCCGTCGCCCTGCTGTTCCGGCTCCTCTATCGGCGGAACAAACAGACAGGAAAATGGCTATTGATCATCTCTTCTACTTTAATGATCCTCTCGATTCCGGGCGTCTCGGTGACCTCGTTTCTCGCAATAATCCTTCTTTCGATGATCACCTATCTATTTGGATCGTTCCTGAATGAAGTGAAGCCGGGCACTGGCCCTCTGGCCAGGAGGATCATTGCCGGATCTGCGATCGGGATCGTCCTGCTATTCTTGGCTTTCTTCAAGTACCGATTCATCCAGGAGCCCATAACGACGCTTCTCGGTTTTAGCGGCGCTTCGACTTCTGGGTTCATTTCCTTGATAGGTGTTTCCTATTTCTCATTTAAGATGGTTCATTTCCTCGTCGAGAGCTATCGCGCGAAGATCGAATATCTCTCTTTTGTCAACTATCTCGGCTACATTCTCTTTTTCGCGCCGTTCATCAGCGGCCCCATCAACCGGTACAACCACTTCAGCACACAGTTATGCCGAAGCGAGCCAATTCGACTGAAGACCGACTTGGGACCGGCTTTTGAACGGATAATCCATGGTCTATTTAAAAAGATCGTACTGGCGCAGATCATATTCCCATATATCTTGGGGAGCCAGGCCAAGCCTGTTGAGGAGCTATCCATTTTTCAACTGCTTGTGGGTCTCTATGCTTATGCTTTCTTTTTTTATTTCGATTTCGCCGGGTATTCGGATCTCGCTATTGGCGTAGGCCGACTGCTGGGCTTCGAGCTGCCTGAAAATTTCAACAATCCCTTTTTAAAAAGGAATATCCGAGAACTGTGGACAAGTTGGCATATGTCGCTTACAAGCTGGCTGGTAGACTATATCTATTGGCCACTCGTGCGGGGACTAAGAAGCGCAGCTTTCTTCCGACGTCATCCCGTATTACTTTCCAACATCGGTATGATCGTGACCTTCATTGTCTGCGGGATGTGGCATGGCGAAGCTTTTCACTTCATTCTATGGGGAGCTTACCACGGCCTTGGCATCGCCGGCCTGACGGTCTATCAACGAGAAAAAAGAAAGATACGAAACGAGGTTCTCGTAAGGTATTTCGGCTCAAGAACAAGCTTATTCGCCGGCGTTTTTCTCACCTTCAATTATTTTGCTATTGGTTTGGCTCTCTTCGTGTTGGATATGGCCCAATTGCATTCGATCGCACAGCGTATCCTCCAATAGCCCAAGCCAGGCGGCAATGCGCCTCGGTTCACTTACCTGCGGAATTTGCGGCTCGATGAACCCTACGATATGCCCCGTGAGTCGCGCTTCTTATCCGTTGCGGCTCGGGCCTGGGCTGTTCTCAAGAAACCGCTCATCGCGACTCCGACCTGCCTGATGTTCGGTTCTTTCATGACATTTTTATGGAACGCATCGACCGGACATACATTAATGTCGCCCTGGATATACTGCGACCACCCGAGCGTCGCATCCTCGATAAAATAGCTCGGACGGTTCTCGACTCGGAAGAGGATCACATCCATATCGCTGGGAGCAGGCTGATAATTGAAGAATGCGGCCCTTTGGTTCAAAATGGACCTGAAGAGATTATAATCCCGGGAATGCCACGTAGAGGTCATCTTCAGCATTGAGGACACATGGTCAAGCGCATGTTCAACATTCACTTGCATAAGGTTCATCAAGCGCATCATTCTTTCTTTTAGATAGTTCCCTATTTGGTTCCAGTTCATAACCGAAATATTCCGGGTCTCCATGCGCGCTCTCTCGACGATCCGACCAATGAGCCTCGATAATGGAAACCCGCTCGCACCGCTCCGGATGACGTAATCAGGAGTCATCGTGCTTATCATTGTTAGGAGGGTGGTCCTTTCTCCCATGTTCGTGAGCTGCCTCGACATTTCGTAGGCGACCAGGCCGCCTAGACAATATCCGCCAAGATAATAAGGGCCCTCAGGTTGTATCGATCTCATCTCGGCGATGAAGCTCATCGCCATTTCTTCTACACTTTGGCTAATGATCGTTTCGCCATCTAATCCTTTGGCCTGGAGGGCGTGGACTGGCTGGCCGGGCGGGAAATACTTGCTTAAGGGCCAATATTCCAAGACATTGCCACCTTCGGAGTGCACGAGAAATAGCGGCGGCGTCCCTGGGTCCCCCTTATTGATTTCAACAAGGGATGACCAATTTCCTTTACCGGCAGGAGCACCTACCTTCGCCGAGAGTTCCCTTAAGGTCGGCGCCTGAAATAGGATCGCCAATGGCAGTCTTTTGTTGTAAACTCTCTCGACCTGATCGAACAATCGAACCGCAAAGAGCGAGCTCCCTCCTAATTCAAAATAGTTGTCATCGGGTCCGACAGAGTCGAGATTCAGCAGGTCTTTCCAGATATCCGCCATAAGCCTCTCTGTTTCCGAAGCGAACGGCGATCCAAGTGCCGCGCCCCGGCTTTCTCCACGCCCGGCTTTTTCAGCTTCAGAAGGGGCGTGTTTGGCGTCGCTCTTTTTTTCGGCCATCAACGGGGAATCCGGGCTTTTCGGTCTCAATATCCCTTCATGGGATATATCCATCCAATATCTTTTTCGCTCGAACGGGTATGTCGGCAGCGGGATCCTTCGGCGTTTTCTCCCTTCATTAAGGCCCTCCCAGTCCACGGCGATCCCCGAGCGCCAAAGGGCCCCCAGCGTCTCAAGGACATGCGTGATATCAGAACGTGTCTCCTTGGGATGTCGCGTGGTCGATAATACCTGATGGGTTGGCTTTCTGTCGGGGCGCTGACTCACCAGCATATTCAAAACTCGGCCCGGCCCCACCTCCAAGAATATCCTGCTGGGATCTTTGAGCAATTCCGAAACGCAATCCGAGAACCTGACCGGCCGCCGGAGCTGAATGCTCCAATAATCAGGATCTGTCGCCTGCTCCGTGGTTATCCATGTGCCTGTCACATTGGACAAGAATGGGATTTTGGGCGGATTCAGATCTACTTTCTTCATTTCCTCCGAGAATGGAGCCATTACCGGTTCCATCATCTTGGAATGAAAGGCATGGGACGTCTGGACGCGGCGACAAGCGATCTTTTCACTTTCTAGGAGAGTCTCCAGCTTGTCGATCGCTTCGGTCTCACCGGCGACCACACAGAGCATCGGTCCATTATGCGCAGCCAGCGTAACTTCATCATTCAGAAAGGGGGCGATGTCCCTCTCTCCCAAGGGAACGGCCAACATGCTGCCCGTGGCCATTTCCTGCATCAGGCGCCCCCGAGTCGCCACAAGCTTCAAGCCCTGTTCGAGCGAAAACACCTCTGCCAAGCAGGCCGCTGTATATTCTCCGATGCTATGACCAACCAGCGATTGAGGCCTGATCCCCCATTTCAGCCATTGTTGGGCAAGGGCGAATTCGATGGCGAATAACACAGGTTGGGTCATTCGGGTCTGCCGAAGGATATCCTCAGCGTTCTCTGCCCCGCTCTTGCCCGTGAAGACCACAGAACGGAAATCAACATCAAGTTCAGCCCTGAGGAATTCCGCGCAACGGTCAATTTGCTCCCGAAAAACCCGTTCCTCGCGGTAGAGATCGAATCCCATATTCGCATACTGCGATCCCTGGCCTGAGAACATGAACGTAATGTCACGGCTGCTCTTATCATCGACAATAGTAGCGTTTCGCTGGAAGCCCGGGGATGACATAGAAGAGATCGCGCTCTTTATGTCGGGACACACGATCGTCTGCCTATGATCAAAAGCCTTCCTCCCGGCTTGGAGCGTGAAGGCTGCATCCGCGATATCGATATCCGGATTTGTTTGAAGATAGTTGATCATATTCTCGGCTATGATCTTGAGGGTTTCGGGGGACCTGGCGGAAAAAGGAAGGAGCTGCATAGATCTGGAACCATCAGGGCTCATGACCCTCGGAGCTTCTTCGAGGACCATGTGACAGTTCGTTCCGCCGAGCCCGAATGAGCTAACTCCCGCCCGGCGCGGCGTTTCGTGGTTTGCCCACTTATGGGTCCGCGTATTGACATAAAACGGGCTGTTTTCAAAATCGATATTCGGATTCGGCTTCTCATAATGAAGGCTTGGAGGGATCTCCCCATTTTTCAATATCAGAGCTGTTTTGATTAGGCCGGCGACCCCGGCGGCGGCATCAAGGTGCCCGATATTCGTTTTGACCGAGCCGATCGCGCAGAATCCTTTCTTCTTTGTGGCTGAACGAAACGCTTTCGTCAGAGCCTTGACCTCGATAGGATCTCCCAGCGGAGTTCCCGTCCCATGAGCTTCGATGTAGCCGATGTCCTCCGGAGAGATCCCGGCCATCGATATGGCTTTCGCTATCACCTCGGACTGCCCCTCCACGCTGGGAGCCGTGAATCCGACCCGCGCGGATCCGTCGTTGTTGACCGCACTGCCTCGGATGACCGCATGTATTTCGTCCCCATCCTCGATTGCATCCAACAATCTTTTTAACACCACCACGCCGACCCCTTGCCCTACGACCGTCCCTTGAGCTTTCTCGTCAAAGGCGCGGCAATGCCCATCGGGAGAGGGGATCATGCCCTCTTGATAGAAGTAGCCTCCTTTCATTCGGACGTTGATGCTCACTCCGCCGGCAAGGGCCATATCACATTGGTTGGTCATGAGATGTTGGCAGGCGACATGCGTAGCGACCAACGATGTCGAACAGGCTGTTTGGATCGCTAAACTGGGGCCCTTGAGGTTCAGCTTATACGATACTCGCGTCGAGAGGTAGTCCTTCTCGTTCCCGATCTCCCGCTGATAAATGCCGGCCACATCACTGTCGTCTAGGGGGATCCGAGAGCCACCGCTATAATAGTTCGGGCTGACGCCCGCGAACACTCCGACGCTGCCGCGGCAGGAGCTCGGATCGTATCCAGCGTTCTCCAACGCCGCCCACGCGCACTCGAGAAAAAAGCGTTGCTGGGGATCGATGATCTCGGCCTCTCTCGGGCTATATCCGAAAAATGCGGCATCGAATTTGTCGATATCATCGAGGATAGGCGCCGCTTTGATGAAACCCGGGGCTGTATAGATCTTCGGGGATATCCCCAAATCGGCCAGTTCCTGATCCGAGAAACGCCGAATGGACTCGATCCCCTCCCGGAGGTTCTGCCAGAACCTATCAACGCTATCAGCGCCGGGGAACCGGCAGGCGATGCCGATCACGGCGATCCCATCGCGCGTTCCGCCCGAGTCCATGCCTGGATTCCGTCGATCAGCTGAGGCCGCCTCGCTCTTTGAACCGGCCTCTTTATCTATTCGATCCCCAAAAAGCCGAGCCTGCTCTCGAACCGTGGGATGCTGGAAGAGATCGACGACTTCAATATCCTTAGCGAACTCCTCATTGAGCTTCGCGACCAAGCGGATCAGGAGAAGCGAGTGCCCGCCCAGATCAAAAAAATTATCCTCAAGCCCTACTCGATCAACACCAAGGACTTCTTTCCATAATGCGGCAATCCTGCGCTCGATCTCTCCCCGAGGAACCACGTAGGTTTTCTCTGTCTGGCGCGCCGTTTCAGGGATGGGCAAGGCCTTTCGGTCTATTTTGCCGCTGGACGTCGTAGGGAATGCGCTCAGCTTCACGAAAGCCGTGGGGATCATGTAATCAGGAAGACGCGCCCTCAAGAACGATCTCAGCCGATCCACACGGGTCTGCGCGCTCGAGCTCATCAAGAAATAGGCGATCAACCTGATCTCTCCGGAGGGGAGCCTATGCGACGTGACAAGGGCATCTCGAATCCCGGGGAACCGTCTCACATGTGACTCGATATCACCCAGTTCGATCCGGAAGCCCCTTATCTTGACTTGAAAATCGTTTCGGCCTATGTATTCGATATCCCCGTCCTGGAGAAAGCGGCACAAGTCTCCCGTCCGATACAGCGTTGCGCCCGAAGTCGCTGAAAAAGGATCAGGGATGAATCTTTCAGCGGTCAAATCAGGACGGTTGAGGTATCCTCTAGCGACCTGAACGCCTCCGATGTAAAGTTCGCCAGCGACACCTACGGGGACCGGCTGCATCTTGTCATCAAGGATATAGATCCGTGTGTTCGAAATCGGTCTGCCGATCGGTACGGTCCGTCGGTCGTCATTCCTCCTGCATGCCCACCATGTCACATCTACGGCTGCTTCTGTAGGCCCGTAGAGATTATGCAATTCCGCTTTAAGGATCGAAAAGAACCTTTCTTGAAGCTCGTAGGACAGGGCCTCTCCGCTGCAAATGACCCTTTTTAATCGCTCGCATGAAGCCGCCCTCTGATCGTCTAGAAAGGCGTCCAGCATCGAAGGCACGAAGTGGACGGTCGTTGCGCCGGACCCTGTGATCAATTTCGCAAGATAGGCGCTGTCGCGGTGACCGCCGGGTTTCGCCATTACCAGTTTCGCCCCGGTGATGAGCGGCCAGAAGAGCTCCCAGACCGAAACATCGAAACTGAACGGGGTCTTTTGCAAAACGACATCATGCTCCGCCAGCCCGAAGGCATCCTGCATCCAAAACAACCTGTTGCAGATGCCTCGATGTGTATTGATTACCCCCTTCGGGTCTCCTGTGGAGCCTGACGTGTATATTACATAGGCTGCGTTTTCCGCTTTTGACCGGTTTTCCGGATTCGTATCGCGAGATCGGTCTTGATCCCGCCATGATTCGTCCCTATGATCGTAATGAAGGACCGCTCCGACATGAGCCGGGAGTCTCTCGCTCGAGCCCTTAAAGCTAATGATGACCGGGGCCTTGATCTCACTGATCATGAAAGCCAATCGTTCAGCTGGCAGTTCAGGATCGAGCGGCACGTAGGCGCCGCCTGCCTTGAGAACCGCATAAATGGCAATCACCATTTCCAAGGAGCGTTCAAGGTGGACTCCCACCATCACCTCGGGGCCAACGCCTAAAGCGCGCAGGCGATGGGCCAATCGATTGGCAAGAACATTGAGCTCGAGATATGTAAGAGACTCGCCCTCACATTCAACAGCGACTTTATCGGGATTTCGTTCGACCATGTCTTCGAATAAACGGTGCAGACATGCATCTTGGGGATAATCAGCTTCGGTTCGATTCCACTCAACGAGAATCCTATTGCGCTCCTCCTCCTCGAGGAGCGGAAGATCGCTTACCGGACAGGCCATGTCTGCGGCGATACCATTCAGCAATGTCTCAAAATGCCTCGCCAAGCGGGCGATCGTCTGTTCATGGAAGATGTCTTTGTTGTACTTAAGGAGGGAAGTCAAAGATCGGTCATCATCGATCATCTCCAACATCAGATCGAATTGGCCTTCTTCCTGATCCAATGTAAATGGCTTCAATTTGAGCCCGCCAAAGTCCACGGTCTCTGTTGTACGTTCTTCCGTCTTGTCCCTGTAGAGAAGATCCGCGACCTGCCCTAGGGACTTCCGGCTCAAGAGGTTGAACATGACCCGAAAGAACGGTGATCTGGAAACGCCCCTTATGGGATTGAGCCGCTCGACGATAAGCGAAAATGGATAATGCCGATGTTCAAGAGCTTCCGCGAACGCCTTCCGATTGAGGCGCAAGAGCTCCCTAAATGTGCTGTCTTTCCGAACAGTACCACGCATCACAACGGGATTGACGAAACAGCCGACCGTCCCCTCGTCATCGGATCCCAGTCGTCCGGACATAGGGGTTCCAATAAGAATATCTTCTTGCGAGCTCAATCGCATCAGGAGGACTTGAAATGAGGAGAGGAGGAGCGTGTAGAGCGTTGCCCGCGATTCTTTGGCCATTGAGACAATGCGGTGATAGAGCTCTCCGTCAATGCCGAAATGGAAAGTCCCACCGCGTGGCGAGCCTGCGGAAGGGCGCGGCCGATCCCCAGGCAGATCGAGCTCTGGGATATCACTTGAGAGCTTTTGCCTCCAGAAATCGAACAAACGCTCTCCCTCAGGCCCCTTGACCATCTCGGCCTGGCGCTTACTGAAATCCACATAAGCTCCTCGAAGAGGAGGCAATTCGGCGTTCGGGCCCTTGACATACAGGTCGCGAAACTCGTTCAACAAGATGCCAATCGATCGGCCGTCGCAGGCGATATGATGAACCGTCAGCAGAATGACATGGTCGTTAGGCCCGGACCTGAAGATGGAAACTCGGCAGACAGGACCTCGAGCGAGATCGAATGGCCGGCTATACCTTTGACGGACTTCCTCATGGAGTCTGTCCGAATCCCATCCGACCGTATCCACGACTTCCCATGTCAACTCCATTGTGTCGTGGACGCGCATGGTCGGAACGCCGTCTTCATTCTCGTATGTGGTTCGAAGAATTGGGTGCCGGTTGACAAGTTCCTGGAAGGCTTCTCGGATCCTATCAAGGTTGACCGAGGAGATGATGCGCGCGACAAAAGCAACGTTATATGCGGCGCTGGATGGGGCCAGTTGATATTGAAACCAAAGAAATTGCTGATTATAGGAAAGCCCGTGAACATCGGATCTTTGGCTCGGTTCCCCTAAGAGGCATGCTAAAATGCCCTCTCTGTTCTCCGTGATCAATTGACGAAGCTCAAAAGTGAGAGCGCCTCGCTTTGCCTGGTATCTTAGTCGCCCTTTCTCTACCCATAGCTTAACGCCGTTCCGCGATGCGAGGGATAGAATTTCGGCGATCTTCATATTTCGCCCTCTTCCCATTCGTCGCGATCCGATCGAGGCGCAGGACCCGCTTTCCTCTCAGAAAACCTGGCCATGATCCCTTGAGCCAGGGCCTCGACGCTCTGAGATTCCAAGATATCAACCGCCATCAATTCAATATTAAAGTCCTCGTGGAATCGATTCGAAAGATCAACGGAGGCGATAGAATCCACGCCGATGTCGATCAAAGCGCGATCGATCGGGATCTCCTTGGGTTGCTTGCTTAAAAGAGTGGCCAGCTTATGCACGAGATAATCGACCAGGCGCTGCCGTCGCTCGGCTTCCCCCTCCGTTTCAAGGATAAGGCTCGCCTCGCGAGAGAGATCAGACCGTTCTAGGAGTTGAGCCGTTGATTTCATTTGGCCGGCATGAGGCTCGGATTTCGTCCCGGATGCCACGAACAATTCTCGGAAAAACGCGTGAGGTTCTTGACGCAGCGCATCGTGCCATTTCCTTGCCAGTTGATCCAGAACATCCCGCGAAAGATAGCCGTCCCTGACGAGCTGGGCCGGGATGCCCGATCCTTCAGACCTCAGGAACGCCTCGTCCCCGATCACCTCGCTGTGCGCGCAAACGATCTCTAGGTCAATATTGGAGAAGCCAGCTTGCTTGAGGACACAGGGCAGTTCACGTCCGATCCTCGGATTGCCGCCTTCTGCGATTCTGCATCTGCAATAGGCATCATACAGGATGGCCAGCTCCGGAATGTCGGGGAAAGCCCGCAGATGGAGATCGAAATCGTTATCAATGAAAATCCCCTTTCCACCAGGCTTTAGGACCCTGAGGATCTCTCTGGCTGCTGTAACCGGATCCGGAAGATGCTCAAGCAGGAGTCGAGCGATAACGATATCAAACGTGTTCTCAAGGAATTCCATCTGCATTACGGATCGTTCATATATCTCCAGCCGGCCGACCGCCTGCTCAGCGAGTCTCTCCCGGCTGCTTCGCGCTAGGAGCGGATCAATTTCAATTCCCGTGATGCGGCTGGCAGGAAAGCTAGCGAGCAATTTCTCGAGGATGTGCCCAGGGCCGCTTCCACATTCCAGGATTTTCATGCCATCACGGAGACCGCACCTCCGCAATTGCTCGTATTCTTGGCCCCAAAAAAGCTCCACCTGCGCTTTCAGTCTATCGATCTCCTTATCGACGCTGACCGCAAAACCGCTTATTCTATAGGAACCGATGCTCTTCATGGTTATCTCTCCTTGCATGCCATCCTTTCGAGCAGGTATCCGCTTACCTAGCTCGATTCTCTCCCTGTATTGCTATCAACCCGCTCACAAAAACGGTTCAATATAAATGATTTTATCGGCAACTCGGAATGGCCTTCAATAGCAACCGCGCCTGCATACTGAGCATTGGGCGACAGGTCGCGAACGAACCACTGCGTACATGGATCTGACTCCGGGACCGTCATTATCAGTACCTCCGGTCCATTTATATCAATTGATGTTTCTATCAGGCTTAGGGTCATCGCCAGCCCTACGCCAAGAGCCTTTATTACAGCTTCTTTTCTAGTCCAGCATCTAAAAAAAGCTCTTTGTTTTGAGCCGCCGCTCGCCCTGGAAATGCACGTGGCTTCCCGCTCGGAGAAGAATCTCGCAGCTATCTGATCCATCTCCGGAATATCCCTAATCTGTTCTATATCGACGCCAACCCTTCGGCCGCGGGTCACGGCATAAACGGCCATCCCCGCCGACTCGGCGACGCTGAATTGAATGCCCGCGTTCTTTAGCACAGGTTTTCCGCCAACATCACAGCCAATGGAAACATGGACAGGTCGCTGACCTAAGTAAGAGCCCAAAATGCTCCTGAGAATAGCGCGCTTCACGGCATAGCGTTTTTTGTCGCGCGTGAAGCAGTACTTATCTGACTTCGCTTGCTCTTCGGGAGATAGATCGAGAAGGATCCTTTCCTGCGGCCACCCGATCTCGTCCAACTTCGCATGCCAAATATGAACTTGCCCATGGGTCAAATCGTTGGGCATCGCTATCGGAGCAAGGAGTGGGTTTACGAAATCCAAAAGCAACAGCTCCCAGTTGTCGTTCCCAATATCAACACCATTCCTTCATTGTTATGGATCCGGATTAATCGAGTCTGGGGACATCCTTAGCAGAAGATGGGCAAGTGCTTTGTAGGTTGTGGCCTGAGCCCAGTGGATCATGGGGGCTTTTATGGCAATAAAGGGATACCTCATAAAAAAGAAATGCCCATCCCTACCCTGCATATTATCGATGGTCCATCTGGCCACTCGCGTAGCCAGCCCCAACGCTTTCTTATCATAATCATGAAAGTACGCAAGCGTATCAATGGCCTGAGCGGCGCATTGGCTGTCAATGGGATAAGCCTGATGATGAAAGTATTTCGGCCTTCCGCTCTCCTCGATAAAATGGGTGATAAAAAAATTGAATCCTCGCTCAAGATTATCAGCGTATCTATCGTCGCCAGTGATCTCTCCATAGCTCTTCAGGGCGTCCAAGTTGTACCCCGTGTGAAAATTATCGATCCATTTCCATTTTATTCCTTCGCCATAGAACCAAGAGCCATCGGGCTGCTGACGCGCGCAAGTGAATCGGATAGCATCCTGTGCAACAGAAATCCATTCCTCATTTGGTAGATGCTTCGCCGTGCGTACCAACATCGCCGCGGCCAACATACTTTGATTATGGATGGTGCATGTTCCATTCGACGAGGCCGTGTAATTGATGCAGGCGCCGGAATCCGTTCGCGTTCTTGGGACTCTTATGATCCATTGAGCGACGCTTTCGGCCACCATCAAGTACTTCTCATCACTGAACATCTCATAGGCATCAAGAAACGCCTGGCCGATTAGGCTCGTCCAGACCGTGATCGGCTCATAGCGTCTTTGCCATCCCCCCCGACTGGCAAAATCGAACATTTTTCCCCAACAGAACTGATCATAGCCCGGGGCACGGTTCTTCATAAGCCAATCCAGGCAACTCAAAGCCGCACTTTTATAGCGCTCCTCCCCGGTCAATCTGAACATGATAAGCTGCGCCCTCGCAATGAAGCCGCGACCGATGTTCGAATCCAAGGGCTTGACTCCCAAGAGCGGCCGAAGATTAAGGGGGCTCTTCCATATAAGCTGCTGAAGAAGGCGATTGAGCAGCAGGTTCCCGAAGGTCAGGGGCCTGAGGAACGACGTTAGCCCGTCTGCGGGGTCATAGGCTTTATAATCGTGATCGTCCAACCATTGTTCGAGCTTAGCTATGCTATGGATGATCGTGGCTCTCGTTTGGTTCATTTATCCACCCTTTTGGCTCTCGTTGCGCGCCTCCGAGGCCGCCCTTTTGGAAGGAGTCGACCGGAAAGCTATCTCTTTGAGCTTGGATATCTGTTCGCCCCTATAAAATCTCATGAGCTCCCGGCTTACGGGACGTTCGGCTCGAGTAAGGAAACCCCAAAAGTACCCACTAAGGAGCAGCATCCCTCCAGTCACATAAGGCCTCTCTCTCATATGGAACAACGATCGAAGGATCTGCCATAGGGGGTGGCTGCCCAGCATGTAGTTCTTCTTGCCATACTTGAAGATCGATCCCAGTCGGCCGCTATTCCTAGTCCCGATTTTCCGATGATGATAACACTTTCTCTCTGTGAATGTTCGGGTTTTCCAGCCCTTCATTCGCGCGGTCGTAACGGCTATCCAATCTATGCCACCCGCTCTCACAGGAACATAGCCTCCGACATCCGTAAAGCACTCTCGTCTAAAGAGTTGGCAAGCCCCAGAAACATGTTCGATGCTTGCATACCGATAATCGTAATGCTTGTCACCTTCAATGAACGGCGTCCCCGCGACCCCGAGCCCTTGATCTTCCGCGAACTTGGTCAATAGGTACTCGAAATAGTCCGGTTCGAAGGTGATGTCCGCGTCAAGGTTTCCGAGGATATCAAACGGGATCTGCGTGATCCTCCGGTAGCCGGCATTGAAACAGTGCACTTTTGAAGCGAAATTGTGCGATCGATGCTCAGGCATCCTTATAAGCTCTATCCATGAGTGATCGGCCGCGCTCCGCGATACGATCTCATCGGTACGATCTGTCGACCCATCGCTGACGATCATCCACTTCATCGGGAGCATCGTCTGCTTGATAACGGCCTGGATCGTGTTCGCGATAAGCCGTTCTTCATTTCGGGCTGGAGTGATAAGCACGTAGGACGGCAATGAAGACATGCCCGCCGCGCCCGTTTTAGATCTAGCCGTCATTTCCGATTCCCCCGTGGGGATTACGGCTCAGGACGAGCTTATCGACGAGCTCATAGTAATCATCCTTATGTCGCCTCCATAGGAAGCTTTCCACGAACAACTGCCCATTTTGAATTAATCGAGCGCGCTCATCCTTGTCCATTATCAGAGACCTCATGCAGCGAGCGAGGTCGTCGACATCATCGGGCTTGAAGAATTTGACGACTGAATCGTTAAAATAAAAATCATCTATCTTCGTTCGGGAAGCGATAACGGGGATGCCTACAGACATGAATTCGAGCATCTTCGTGCTGAACGCGCTCCCCCCGAACGGATCGTTCCTCTTGGGTACTATGCCGATATCAGCGTTGGCCATTACGTCCGCGATCTGCGTGAGAGGCAATCCGTTTCTTATGAAGACCTTATCCGATAATTTCAATTTTTCTATGAGGGCGATCAACCGTTCTTTTTCCGGCCCATCTCCGTATATATGAAATTCCGGCCCAGGCACTTCTTTGTTAACAATAGCGAACGCCTCTATGGCTAGATCTACGCCTTGGTGAAACGCAAGAGTCCCAGGGTAGATAAGGACGAGCGAATCCCCATTTTTCTGCTTTGGTCTTGAATAAAAAATTCGTTCATCGGGAAAATTCAAGACAACGGTGGCCTTCTCTCTTTTCACCGAGCGTGCAACGATGGTTTCCATCCAGAGATGATTCGAGGCGATCACGTGATCCGAGAATCGACACGCTATCAGTTCGATCCATTCCAACAACCTGAAGGTGAGGCCATGCTTACCCTCAGAATACTTGCTCGCATAAAACTCGGGCACTATGTCATGGATATCCAAGATGATCTTGGATCCGCTCAACTTAGGAAGCGCGGCGACCAGCACCAAGAAATCCGGGACAGAATGAACGTGAATGAGATCATAGGGTTTCTTCAAATGTTTTCGGGTGATATGGAATAAGGCTTTCCCAAAGAATTTGATGATCATGAGGAAGTAATTCAGCCGGTGTGCCCCGCTGCTTTTTCCGGTGGCGATCCGATACACGCTCACGCCTCGCATTCTGCTAAACCGGGCATCAGCGCTTTTCCCTACAGAAAGGACCTCAACATGGTCCCCCCTGTCAGCCAGAGCCTCGGCGTATCTCATGACGCGGTTATCGCTCTCATAATAATTATAAAGGGGCATGCAGATACGAAGCGGTTCTCGTCGGGAATCCACCTCAGTGGAATATCGGGACTTCCAAAAGAGCGCAACATCCTTCGGCAGCGCGTGCCAGTATTGACCCTCGTACTTGGTCTTAATCAAGGTGAGCAGATCTTCGTAGTATTTCCTCGGATACTCATCTTGTCTTTTCAATGACCCATCAAAATGAAAATAATCAGGATGAGTGTTAACCAGAACCATGCCTCCTACCCCGGCAAGCCACTCCAGTTTTTTCTCCCATATGCGGATAGATCCCTCACGCATTAATGTAAACAACAGAAAATCCTGAGGCATCGTATAAGGCATTTCAACAAAACCGGCTGCTCCATTGCCGCGTGATATCCAGACAGGAAAGACCGTACCCAGTCCATCCGGCTGCGGCTCGAAAGGATCCGTATCGAACGTAGAGCAGTCATATTCAAGATTGAGCTCTTTGATCATGTCCAGATCATGGAACATGCTGGGCGCGCGAAAACCAACGACGCTCCAAGCTTCAAGATAAGCGTTGATCTGCTTGGCTTGTTTCCTGAACAGCTTATCGCTTCGAAAAGCGTTGTCATTATGGTGAAATCCATGGATCCCGATCTCAAATCCACGTCGCTGGAGCTCAGATCTTAAAGGGGCCGGGACAGGATAATCCCCGACCACGAAATTGAAGGATGATCTGAATCCATGCCGCTCTTCGAGTTCGGCTACCTGAAGACATCGGTCCCGGCCGCGTGAGGATTCTACGTCATGGGTTAATACAACAGCGAACTTCTTCTCCTCCGGCCATCCAGTCCACCCCTTGGGCGGGCTATCGGAATACGGATCGATCGGCCAATGCCCTGAACAATGGGATCGTATGCGCGAAACGCGAATCCTTCTCAGCCACAATAACGTCGACCGTGGCAGGAGACGCTTTAGCCGATAATAAGCTGCATACTTAATCATAGGCGTATCCGGAAGAAATGGATTCAAGACTGCCTGATGGCATCCTACAGGAATTTTCGCAATAAGCAACCGTAAAACACAACGGATTTGTGCACATGCTCCTACCCGATATTATTTTTGTTTTCCCATTTTAGTCAAGAATAAGGTGCTCGGCATGAAGATCATCGCACCGCTTTTTCCCCTTATTGTGGCTGCTCTTGTCAGTCCAAAATGATCCCGCCGATGATTTTCCCTCTGCCTGGAAAGCGGATCACTTAAAAGAGGAGCGTTATTTACCTCTCAAGCTGTTCTCGTATCGGCCATAAGACTGCTATGAGATTAATTCCCGAGAGAGCTTCATGGACGGCCCCATGGAGACCGGCCACGGCGATTGTGTGTTTAGAATCGGGAGAAGCGGCCTTGCCTTTACATGTCCTATTGTGCTGTCTATAATTATCACTTGCTAGGGTGCTCATAATAATTGTAAATAATGGCTATTCAAGCGAGCGCCATCACAATGAGGACGCTGACAGGACCCATGAGAAATTGGGAGTTTTTCTTATTCTTGCTTTCCTGCTAGGTCAGTAAGTATGCCAATCTTCTTCTATCTAGTAGCGATATTCATCATTGTCATAATTGTTAAAGAGGATCAGAGGGAATGGCCTGGATTTTCGTGGCCCCTTTGGATTCCTTTGGCATGGCTCGTTATCACCACGACACGAATCATGGTGCTGCTGTTTCCAAGCGGACAAGGATACCTTGAGAGCGCCGAATTCTTAACTCAGCAGGCTGAAGGTAATCCACTTATCCGAAATACACTTTTGGTTCTGATCTTTCTGGGAGTGATCGCTCTGCGAAATCGCAAAAGCCATTTGCTTCTGATGCTGCAGCAATGCAAGTGGTTCTTCATTCTTCATTCATATGCATTAATAAGCATCGCGTGGGCGGCTTATCCCGAGGTTTCGATAAAGAGGTTTATTAAGCTGGTCGGTCTCGTTGTTATCGCTTCCATCATTGCGCTCGAAAAAGAACATCATAGGGCCTTCGAGCACGTACTCAGGCGGTATATTGCCATTTGTCTGACCGTCTCCATCTTTCTGCTTCAATTCGGGAAGGGGACAGCCTATGTCACAGGACGTATGGGAACTAGGTTCCTGGCCGGAATCGCATCGCATAAGAATGTGCTAGCAATAATATGTGCCGTCTCTCTTGTATTCTTTGTTTGGAGAATATTCAAGACAAAATTTACGCTTTTCAATATTGACGCACCTCTCTTATTGATCGGCTCATATCTGTTAGTGAAGGCTGGAAGCGCGACGGGCTACGTAGCCGCATTCATAGGATTGATCTTAGTAGTCATTTCAATCATTGCCAAAGGGAACCTTAGAAAGCTCTTCTTGTTGGGCCTCGCTGCTTTCGTGCCTCTTGTATTAATATTATCGATAGCCGTTCAATCTCCCTTTTCGGCCCTATCGAACGAATTCTTTTCATCCGTTGATCGGGATGCGAGCCTAACGGGGAGAATACCTCTTTGGGAAGCCGTAATTAATCTCGGCAGAAGCGAGCTTCTTCTGGGGTCGGGATATGAGAGTTTTTGGATGGAGAAACTGCCGATCATCTGGGATATGTTTCGGAGCGGTCCTGTAAACGCTCATAGCGGGTATGTTGATTTGCTGGTAAATTTAGGAGCGGTAGGCTTGATTATTTTCATAGTGTTCCTTGTCAACCTAGGGAGACAGTTACTAAAGGCGGCAAACCAAGGGAATAGATACAATTCCCTTTTCATAATTCTTTTTTTTATCGTCTTGTTGGGGAATATTACAGAATCATCATTCATGGTATTATCCCTACATTGGTCCCTCGTAGTGATAATTGCTTTATCCGCCTCTAAGATAGACCTACAAGGCGCTCCTTCAGCCGATGAGTTACCGTCATAAGCTAGCTTGTTGACGTAATCTTCATTGAACATTATTGTGGTCGTCCATAGAGCTATCGTATTTCCGATGGACTATCCTCAACATCGAGTTGCAAACCTCGCCAAGCACAAACCCGATGAGCTTGTTTCTTTTCATCAAGGCATATACAATAACGCCTTTCTCGAAATGGGAGGGATCGGAAAAGTGGTCAGATTCTATGGCCTGATAATTCAAGAGGGCAGCGAGAGAGAGGCAACATGATCCTTCATCAGCATGGAATGATTGAAGTGACCGGGCGCCTCTGGGATTCGACTTGACGCTATTTCAGTTCATTGATAAGTATGCCCCTGAATAAGGACGCAAACGCTGATCTTGAAGAAAGCTCATAGTCTTTAAGGCTAAGCAGGGCTAATATGGAAAAAGGCAATATCTATTTCGATGTAGAAGCGGTCAGGCGCGGCATTAAGGGAAAAGCGGTTCGGGGTGGCGGAGCTATGTTGGTGTCGCGTTCAGTTGGCTTAGGGATTCACCTCATTAGCACCGTCATTCTAGCTCGATTATTGACCCCGCAGGACTTCGGGCTCGTGGCTATGGTAACTGCATTCAGTCTCCTTTTCTACAATGTCGGTCTCAACGGATTTCGCGAAGCGATCATCCAAAAAGAAAATATCGAACACAAGCAAGTCAGCACCATTTTTTGGATAGGACTCGCTCTCAGCACGAGCTTAGCCTTGATCTTTTCTATTGGCTCCCCGATCCTGGCTCGTTTTTACAAAGAACCCCGCTTGATCCCTATTTCTATAGCCCTATCTGTCGGTTTTATTTTCAGCGCTTTGGCTACCGAGCATATCGCTCTGATCATACGAAATATGCAATTTCATAAACTGATGATCAACGAAATAGCCGCTGGGATCCTAAGTACTGCGCTCGCGATCTGGATGGCGTTAAATGGATATGGATATTGGGCGATAGTCGCACGTCAACTCTCCATGCCCATCATAAGCTCGATAGGGGCATGGCTGCAATGCTCATGGCGGCCGGGTCTGCCTGCCAAAGACGCGGACGTGTGGCCAATAATCAAGTTTGCGTATAAAACATTCGCGATCTTCATGGTCAATTATTTCGGCAGGAACTTGGACAAAGTCCTTTTGGGTCGGAGGTGGGGCAGCCAAGAGCTGGGCAACTATGATCGAGCCTACCATATGTTCGTGATGCCGGTGAATCAGCTGGTCACCCCTTTATCCGGAGTGGCCCTGGCAACGCTCAGCCGGCTTCACAACGAGCCTCAAAGATATCGTCAATACTTCTTAAAAGCCCTTACTCTGCTCACCCTGATCGGCATGTATATAAGCGTTGTGCTTACGATAAACGGTCAGGATATCATCTCGCTTCTTTTGGGCCCGCAATGGAAAAAAACAGGGATAGTATTCTCTGCTTTGAGCCCCGCGATCGGAATGACGGTAATTTATGGGACAATAGGCTGGCTCCATCTATCGCAAGGCACCCCCGGACGTTGGCTGAAATGGGGCGTTTTTGCCTTGATATCCACGGCTTCGATGTTTATGGCCGGCCTTCCTTTTGGCTCTCTGGGGATCGCAATAGCCTATAGCCTTTCATTCTACTTGCTCACTTGGCCAGGGATATGGTATGCCGGCAAGCCCATGGGCATCCGTGTGGGCATTGTCTGGGGGGCGACATGGAGATTCTATGCTGCCGCTGCACTGAGTGGACTTATTACGTGGGTGGCAATCAATAAGTTCGGCAATGTCTCCCGATTCTTGTTGGATCTCCCGATACTTCTCAGAATAGCGTCGGCCTCCGTTGTTTGTACGGCTCTCTATTTCCTCTTGCTCGCCGCGCTACTCAGAGGAATCAAGCCGCTATGCGAGATTTTTAAGGAATTGATCCCATTACTGCCGGGAACCAAGGATAATAAAACCCGCTGAGCATCACGCTTAAGATCGGCCTGCTTTCCAGACATTATTAGTTGGAACGTATATGTACTTTTCGATGCGTCCACGTTAGCCGAGCAGGCCCAGTTAACCGAGCCTCCTCTTCATGTAAATCTGCGAACATTCCCGTACACTACCCTAGTCAGCCTTTTTATAAGGTCTTTCTTGGACAATATTGATATGAAGGTAGGCCAGGAGCTTTCCCAGATGATCGCAATCCTTAACTAGGTATCTTATGAATAGATGCTGTCCAGCAATAAAGAAGAATGGCAGACTTAGGGAATATATCATTACCGCGGCCAACGATTTTAGGGTGCTGACGCTTATCATGGGATATAGCCACGAATTCCCCACTCCTCGCACGAGCGCTCTCTTTAGGTAGTAGATTTTTTCTTGTCTCTCCACGGGCACCGTCTCATGGACAACCGCCTCGTCGCACCAAACGAACGTTTTTCCCTTTTCTATCATTCTTTTAAAAAAGACCACATCGCTTCCTCCGCTTTTTCCGAACTTCTTATCGAACCACTCCTCTACATCGTTGAATAGCTCTCTTCTGAGGAGGGTATTGCCAGTACGCGTATCACCGTAATTCATGATTTGCCCGGTCCTAAATCTTTTTCTCTCAGCCAATCTGCTCTTCACCAACCAACCTGGGGCTTCATTTTCGTAATGAGGTATCACGGGGCCCAAAACTCCGTCACATCGATATTTCTTTATGGCTTCATACAGATTGCGGATCCAGTCCCGCTCTGGAAATTCATCATCATCAATAAAGGCGATAAAATTCCCCTTTGCGTTTCTAACCGCCATATTGCGGGCTAGAGAGATGCTTCTTTCTGGTACATGATAGTACTCCACCGGAAAACTTACGCCGCTCCTGATATCTTCGATAACCTTCCTTCCTGTTGGCTGGCTATCATTATCCACGACTACAACAGAAAATGAGAACAGGTTCTGGGTATCGAGCCGCTCGAGTTCCCGGAGCAACCTATCCAGCAATCTTGGCCGCTTGAACGTACATACACAAATGGAAACGTGGTCCCTTTTCATTTCTATGCCCAGTGTTTATGCCTTCTTATTCATGTCTAAGCTTCGCTAGCTTATTACAAACCTCCCGAGTTGTTCCTCACGCTGCTCTTGCAGCCAACCTCTGAAACTTGCAACGGCGCTTGAAATTCTTATCTAGGATGCATCGGCGTGATTGACCGCATCTCATGGTACGGGTCGGATCTGTTCCTGATCGTGATCAGCAAAGGTAATGAACCAATCCTCAGTATGACCTTTTAGCTGTTCTTTCAGAGCCGGGTCCGAACAGACGAAGTGCGACACGTAGGTTCTTAAACGAAAGAAGCCCTGCTTCCTCAGGATATTCGCAATGCCGCGGATAGATACCAGGACTTGAATTGCGTTGACGCGCTTTCCAAAAAAGGCTATCGCGTGAGAGACCAGGGCTTTCATGGATTCTTGATCATCGCGGGCGGCGAAAATATCCGCGATAATGCCGATATTCAATTCTGCTCGATGAGGCCCCCTCAGGACGACATAGCCTTTTATCTCGCCATTTCTTTTTAGAAGGAACGAATGATACGGCACCATTGGATTATCGATGTACTTCCATCTCAAGAACTCAGGGTTGCGCTTCACAATCGAATCATATCCCGCACTGGCTTTGTCGATAAAGGCGGAAAATTCTTCGTCGAATCCCCTGACTTCGGTAATTTCACAATCTGCGCACTTCCCATACGGCTGTCGAATCGCATTCTGAAGCCTTGTCCATATGTTGGCGCAGAAGGCGATCACATGGTGCAAAAAGAAATACCGGCATATGATCCGGAACAGACGGTTGAGAGGAGGACGGGATCTCGTCTTATTATTCAGATAACGGAAAACGAATCCCGCGTTCATTCTGATTATCTTCCACATGATAGATACCGCCGGCGAAATGGCGATCTGGCCTATTTTCTTCCATATTCTCTCGGTTTCATGAGCCTGGGTGACATGGACGGCAATTTGGAAATGCTCGCAGTACGCTTTATTCAGTCGCCAACCTATCCCATGGCCTCTAGCTTTTTTGAGAACAATAAAATCACATCCCCAGGCGCCGTTATAGGTCTGGCCGCCGATCGTAATTTGCATCGGCATCGCACACATCTGCCCGAGGATTTCGCCTCTTCTGACCGCGATCCATATCGGCAGCTTACCGCCCTGCTCTTTAACGAATGGATTCTCCACGAATTGCCAGTTCCATCGCACTGGAATTTTATATTGAACAGCGCCAGGCCGTTCTTCATCATAGGCAAGCTTCATGAATTCCCATAATGCCTCTCTGTCACTAAGAGCCGCTTGCCTGACAACGATCCTTGATTCATTAGCGCTTTCCGAGGGTGTTAGTGAGGAATTATCGATAGGTGTCGACATTCTCGATGTTCCTTTTCGTGGCGGCAGCTAACATCAGAAAAGCATTCTTTCCAAGTGCATTTATGTTGTATTCACTCATCCGTTTACCGACAACCTACCCATTCCCCCCCGATTCCTAGTACTACTCGGATAGCCGCCTGTTCTCACCTTGCTGATCGCCGTATTGTACTCATTGCCCATTAAATAGGAATACTCCCCTGCTCTTTCAGGATGGACCATGAGTTCGACCGTCGCATCCTTAGCGCAGGACACGATCCTCTCTATCCGCCCAGTGTTTATGGGATAAATGTCAAAAAAGTAATCTGTAACTTCATACTTCCGCATAATCCAGTTATCCGTGAGGCGTCTGTATAGCCTGTTGAACAAGTCCTTTTCGCCGCGCGCATAAGTGAAATTCCTTCGTATTCTCGTTCCTGCAGGAATAATCGAATCAAATATTACGTTCGCACAAAGATGGTAATGTTGGTGCCCATTAATGTGCCTTGGAGGCCTGCCGTACAGTCGACAGTATTCCATATACTGAGCTTCGAACAAATCACGAAAGCACCTTCTTAAGAACGGATGATAGAAAAGTACAGAATACTTGCTTGCTTTTAGGAATCGCTTTGTCTTTTCCAGATCGCTTTTTAGGTCACATCGTCCAGTACCATCGAAGCTCGTAGAAAAATTAGTATGTAACCCTATATCGAGATCGTTCTGATTAACGAGATTAGCCGCTCTTTCTGAATCCGCCATGAACATCATGGCACTGGCGGACGTAATTTTCCCATTTTTAAAGCAGTCAAGGATTCGTTCAGTAGCAAGCTTTGTCTTGCCAAAATCATCCGCGGTAATTATCAGCATAGGACCTGCCAATCCTGATGTGATGGCGCTTTTCCGGTAACCGCTGTCTTCACATATCCAATTTAATCTAATGTGGCGATGTCTTCCACTTTCAGTCGTTCCAGGAAAAAGTCTTTCATCCATATGCTCCCATGTCCTGACTGATTGAATGCGGTGAATGGTAACGCCGATTCAACGTGCAGGCAACAGATTTTCCTCAGAACCTCGGGAACGAGAATTATTTGCTCTTCTGCCAGGCTGGCGTTATTAGCGCTCTCGGCGACAATTTTGCCTCGCCCCATCGCCCGGGATGATAAATCAAGAATTCCCCCGTTGTCAAATCGACTCGACTGAGGATATCGAGGTCGGTCAGCTTGACGTGCGACTTGATGCGTCCTGGAACAGAATAGGCGGTCATGAGAGAGATGACCTTTATCCGCTCGACGCATGGGCGACAAACAATCGGATCTGCATTATGAACAATCCGGGCCAAATCGGCCCGATCCTTGGAGGGAAGGGATCATAAATCCCTTCTCGATATCGCGAGCATTCCGAGGGCCCACGGGATTGGATGTCAACAGGTGCCCTGATATGATCCCGTATGGACATAAAATAATCCCCCCCAATTTTTATTGAGGATCAGGCATATCGCTTCCCGGCCCGAAAGACATGGGGTACAAAGAGAAGACGATCATCCGTCCGCGTAAAAATCCGAGAAACTGCGTGTTCGAGGATTTGATAAATTCTATTTATAGGGATAATATAGTTGCGTATCTTAGAAGCCCATTACGGCTGCGATCATATTGTCAAGGCAGTGCGAAAAAGGCTTATTGTGAAAGTTCTCAACGGCCCGCACGGCACAAAAAAGCTTTTAATATGGCCCTGCATTTTCTTACTGGCTGTCGCACCCTTTGGGCATTAGAGATGGATTCTAGGATGGAATGAATGATGTCGTGGCAGAGAATATTTGCCGTTTTTCTTATCTTATTCTTGAATAGTCGATCTGCCACTGAAGCACCGAATCAACTTGCTATCCAGACTCTATCATCATTCAACGATGGCTCGAACCTTAGCCGGGCAGGCATGCCCCCCTCATTCAAGGAAATGGCCGACGGGAATCCCACAATGGGACATTGGAGCTTTGGCAGTATACGAAGGACCACCGGCAAAATCCCGGGTCCGGGGTTCAAGCCATCTGGGTCCAAGACAATAGATTTGGCAAAAAGAATCACGCCGACGGAGCATGTAATCCCCCCGGATAGACTCATCGATTGGACCTACTCTGGGATCCCGGGGGGAATACCGGCTCGGGCAACCATCCACAGAACGCTGCAGCCGGGGGCCACAGCGTCGG
>Ga0068713_1001180_pt1 | contig 37137 bp, 30 predicted proteins | sample MTBAKSrepl2MetaG_FD_62223 | JGI IMG/M metagenome (GOLD analysis project Ga0068713, IMG submission 62223) | Enrichment culture microbial communities om Arthur Kill intertidal strait, New Jersey, USA, that are MTBE-degrading - MTBE-AKS2 (Arthur... | ecosystem: Environmental > Aquatic > Marine >... | reverse complement strand
TCGCGGTATACTGCGTGCTAATTCAAGATAAAAGGATGGTTCACACAGCCGGTGATAAGAAAAATCATAGAGTGGGATAATCATCTTACCAACAAAATCCGCTTAAAACCATCTTCCAAATTGATCTGGCGATTATCTACAATAATTGCCCACTCTGGTGATTCCTGGTATTGCCTGAGTGCTTTATTAGTCATCTGGTTATTTGCAAGAAACGAATGGCGTAGCATTGCTGCTTCCATGGGATTAAGTACCTTTATTCTTGCAATTATTGTTTTAATCATAAAATTTTCTATTCGAAGAAAACGACCGGTTGGTGAATGGGGTGAAGTTTATCGAAGCACCGATCCTCATTCTTTTCCATCCGGACATGCCACCAGAGTATTCTTCCTGACATCCATGGCCTGGAGTATTGCACCTATCTGGTTTGCCATTTTGCTTTCCATTTGGGCGCCTTTGGTGGCCCTATCAAGAATACAAACAGGTTTACATTATCTGTCCGATGTTCTGGCAGGCGTCCTTTTAGGTTGGGTATTAGGGAAATTAGTTCTATTACTGCTTCCTACAATGATCCTAATATTTCCCTGGGCATTTTAACAAACTAAGCAATGTGGAATTTGGGCAAGACAGTCTCTGAAAAATGGATCAGACCATCCATATCTTCAAGATCAATCCATTGCAACATAATTTCATCCAGCCCGGTTTGTTGGTATTCATGCAATCTCTCTGTGACCTGTTCATAGGATCCAACGATGATGCCACGTTGAGTCATTTCTTTTGGATCTCTACCATTTAGTTTCTTCTGTAATTGTTCTTGATTCTGTCCATAAGTTAAATTCGTCATAAGCGATCGGGGAATTTCAGCGGGGTCTTTTCCTTTTGCACTGAGTAATTGATCCAATAAATTGGTCTTTTCTCTGTATTTCTCAGGTGTAAGAAAGATGGCATTCCATTCCTTTGCAAACTTAGCGACCAAAGGAAAGGTATATTTTTCTCCATTTCCCCCGATTAAGATTTCTGGGCCATCTCTGCGATTGGGTCGTGGCAACAATATCGCATCTTTTAATTGAAAATATTTTCCGTTTATTGTTATCGGATTATTCGAACGAAACAATTCGGAAATGATTGATAAACCTTCCTCAAATCGTATAAACCTCTCTTTGAAGCTCAATAAGTTAAATCCATAATTTTGATGTTCACGCTCCTGCCATCCAGCCCCTAATCCTAATTTCAATCTTCCTCCAGATAAATCATCCACAGCAACAGCCATTCTGGCAGTAAAAACAGGATTCCTGAATGATATAGGCGAAACGAGTGAACCAAACCTGATCCTTTTCGTAATAGTTGCCAGATATGTTAATGATGTCCACAATTCTAAAGAATCTTTATCGGGAGGATTGGTATTGGTGAAATGGTCAGATCGATACAATCCATAAAAGCCAAATTTTTCAGCTGTTTCAACTATTCTTTTCCAGTTGGTCCAATTTAACCCATTTTGCCCCTCGATCATGATGGAAATTTTCATAGAAACCCCTTTCTATTTAGGCAGAATTCTTAGCATTTGGTTGCTTGAAGCACCAGGATATTCCACTCGAATTTCCTGTTCTTCTGCACTCAAGTCCCATTTACCTGATTCAAAGTCAACCCGAAATCCACGAGGATACTGGAAATCTGGTACAAATACAACCAATTCCCCATCTTTCTGATCTTCAAACAATAATGTATATTCTTTACGTCGAACATCAAACGATTGCCTCTTTGGATCTCCTGAGATTTTTCTCAAGTATGGTCGAACAATTGCATTTAATGCCCTACCACCGGAGTTTATGTTCTCCGTGTCAACCTGTTGATCTTGGCTGAAAATTGACAAATCTTCATCATTCCACAAATCACCACGCTCATTCGTATTATCAGATGTGTAATTCCAAATGGTTGAGTCCAGAAAAAGTTCTTCAATGATTTGATAATACAGATCCAGAGCTTCTGCCTGGGAGGAAAAATCTCCACTTTTATATGATCTTTTTTTGTTTAAATCGAAGGGAATTCCAAATTCACCTATTACAGTTGGGACGCCACCTAATTTTTCATCAGAATCATTTTTTATGTTTTTCAATTGATGATAAAAAACCTTTTTGACATTCTTTTTCCCAAAAACAAGCTTCATATGATCGGTATCCATGGTGTAGTTTGGATTGAAATTCTTGGTTAATAACGTGAAACCATCATACCAATGGGTAGCATTGACGATCATTTGAGAATCCTGATCGTTCCAATCAGGTAACTTAAGTTCAGGAACCCCCTCTATAAAAATACAAGCATCTTCGTCAATTTTTCGGACAGCAGTAGAAAATCGATTGATAAAAGGTTTCAGATAATGGTTGGAAAAATCTACTTTTTCTCCATTTACCTCTGAAAAATAATAAGGATTGATCAATACTGGATTGTTTTTATCATCAGTTGTCCACACACCATGTTGTTTCCACAAACATTCGGTTCCTTTCTGCCATGCCCGAATTTCTTTTTCATTGATCATTTTCCAATCGGTAAGTCGCAGTCCTAACATCCGAATTTTCCATATTTCAACTTCCTGTTGCCTGCCATCACCTAAAAGTATAGATTGCCAGGGTGTAGGCATTTCCCCTAATTTGAGTTGTCCATGATTTTCTCGGAGATCCGGATGTCCAATCCAACCATTGGATGGTTCATTTAGACTGTCATATCCAATAACATGATCATATTTTTTTAGTTTTTCAACAATTTTTAAAATTGAATTTATATAATGCTCTTGCAGGTAGTCCTGAATTTGAACACCAGCTATATGGAAATTCGGCGCAAAGTCCCTTCCCCCAAAGAATAAAGTAAACATTGTCGCAGCAGCCAGTTTTTGGTAATTCGTCGACCAAATCATTTTGGGAAATGGATCTCCATGGACATTATGAACAATGGCTGCCCCACTTGGATGAATATTTTTTACATCAAATCCAGCTAATTCAAGGGTCCATCCTGGAGCACCATCTCCTCCGGTAAATCTACTCCAAACATCCTGATGGGGATCAATGAAAATCGTGAATCCATAATCTCCAGCCTTTTTTACGATTTCCTCAAAGTAATCCAGATATTCTTCATCATAAATCCCAGGCCCACAATGTTCGATGGCTTCCCAAGTCGTCAACAATCTCAGAAAATTAAAACCCCAATTTTTAAGTCTTTCAAAATGTTCGTCTGCTTCTGACAAAGGGAAGGGTCTTCCAATAAATGATACATTTAAGTGGTCGAAAAAATCATCATTTTTATATGTTGCTCCATTCGGTTTGACAGGCACTTTACTACTTCCGCCTAAATTTACCCCTCGAAAAAAAGCTTTTCGATGATAACGGTCAATAAAATATTGAGATTTCAATCCAATTTTTTTCATAATTCACCTTCTCAATAATTATATTTGATTTTAATAATTCCAAAAACTGAGATACAATCAGGAAAAAACCCAATGAAGTACCTGCAATCGATTGCTAATTTTCTTTCTAATAAAGTTCAAAATGATAAATAATTGACCAAATAAACTTGTTCGAGTATCCTTAATGGTGGGAGTGGTTAGGTCCCGGTGGGCTTCCCGGTCTTCAAAATCGGTGGCGGGTTGTTATGCAGGCCGCGGTGGGTTCGACTCCCATCCATTCCCGCCTTTATCAAAAAGACATCGCTCATGGCTTGTCTTTTTTACATTAAGTTGTATTACGTTTAGAAAGTTATTAGAATAGTAAAAGGATCAATTATGGAAACACATTCATTTCTGGAAAATGATTTACAACCACTGCATGACTTTGTCAGAAGCTACATGGTTATTGAGAGTATCACCACCGGCAGAAAAGAAGATAAGTGGCTGATCAGATACATTGGCAACTTAAAAAATCCAGAGCAAAGCGAATCCGCATTTGATGCTATTGAAAAAAGAGCCAAACTTTATAAATTTTCAGCTCTATTAACAGAAGAAAACAACAAGCATGTGGTTTATCTACTCGATGAAATTCCTGCAGCAAAAAAATCAAATCCCAGAACCAATTTAGTGCTCTTCATCATCACCATTATCAGTGTGCTTGTGACAGGTGGAATTTTCTCAACACCAACCCTGCCAGAAAAATTTGACTTACAGGCAATCATGCTCATTGCAAAAAATGGCTGGCCTTTTGCCATAGCAATCCTGGTAATTCTTGGAGCACACGAGATGGGTCATTACATTGCCGGAAGAAAGCATGGCGTTAATGTAACATTGCCTTATTTCATACCATTACCAATCATCAGTCCTTTTGGAACAATGGGTGCTTTTATCAATATGAAAAGCATTCCCAAAAATAAGAAACAATTATTCGATATTGCAATTGCAGGTCCCATCAGCGGAATTATAGTTGCCATCCCTATTATCATTTTAGGATTGTCATTATCACATGTCGAGATGCTCCCTACTCAAATACCTGTAGATAGTGGACTTCAAATGGAAGGCAATTCATTACTTTATCTGGTATTAAAATACATCGTGTTTGGAGAATGGCTGCCTAATCCTCAATCATATGCTGGATTAAACCCAATCATTTATTGGCTACGTTATTTCTTTACCGGTCAACCTTTCCCGTTTGGTGGTTATGATGTCATGATTCATCCCGTCGCCTGGGCAGGTTGGGCTGGTATATTAGTAACCTCCTTAAATCTCATACCGATTGGACAATTGGATGGTGGACATGTTCTGACCGCTGTTTTTGGTAATAAAGCTAGAAAATTAACACCAGTCTTTCTGGTTATCATGGGCTTGTTAGGTTTTGCATGGTCTGGTTGGTGGTTCTGGGCATTTTTATTGATATTCCTAAACCAAATTCCGTCTCAAATGAAAGATTCTGTCACCCAATTGGACCCGACGAGAAAGAAATTGTCAGTTCTTATGCTGATTTTATTTATTTTGGTTTTCACCCCTGTACCATTGGTCATCATAATGGGTTAGACAGCATGGTGTGGATCGTTTCTCCGTCCAGATTTACATATTTTTGCATTGCTTGCACTGTCAAACACGAATGGGCTGGAAAAACACATATCAAACTACCCGGTTTTATTTCTTCTGGTATTCCATCAGGCATTACAACCACGCCATGCTCCTGAGAAAGGGAGCGTAAATAACCTACAATCTTTTTATCGTCCCAACCCCAGCCATTTTGAGCTGGAATTGATGCCAGACCATAAGCATGCTGAACCTCACCCCATGTATGAGAATCTTTTGAAAGATGTATAGCACCGCCGTAAATGACGACCTCATTTTGTTCCGGATGAACCGCAACCACCGGGCAAACCACAGTAACAGCTATCTCCTCTAACTGGCAGACACCTGCCTGAAATTGCTGCACATCATAAAATAGAAAATTTCCAGGTCGAAGTTCGTCCACATTTCCGAAATCATTTACCAATCTGGAAGTTGGTGTATCTCCTACTGATATTTCTATATTGGAATATCCAAGTTGATGTAGTTGGACTTGAATACCCAATAATGTTTTGACAGACTCATCATAAACTGAGCGAATTTCTTCAACAGTCTTAAATCGATAACTATGCCCGGCATGTGTGATCAAACCTTTAAATGTAATATTCTTAGATTTCTCTAATTCGTTTGCTAATTCGGCAATTTTTTCAAATTGACCGATCTTTAATCCACAACGGTTTGCCCCCGTATCAATCTTTATCCAGCCGTAGATTTGGCAGGGAATGTGTTGGTCAATGAAACCAACTGTCGTTATATCCTCAAATAATAGGGACAAATGAATTCTTTTAGAAAGTTCAATAATCTCTTCGATTTGTAATATATTTACTGGAAAGGCGATAAAAATATCATCCCAGCCATGGTCTGCGAAATATCCAGCCATCTCGATGGATGACACTGTAATTTTTTTTATTCCGATTTCCCGAAACCATTCAGCAATTTCAGCAGATTGATGCGTTTTAAAATGAGGTCGGAATTGTTTTCCCTGGGCAATGATTTTTTCATTCATTAAAGCAAGGTTTTTTCTGGCTTTATCCTCATCAATCAACAAGGTTGGTTTATGAATACTCGAAAAAATCGTCACAATTTATTCTCCGGTTAAGGTAAATACCCAAAATAGATTTGACTACCATAAGCAAAATGAATAATTCCATTAGGGTTGACCGTAAACGCGGTTAATTGGCTGGAATCGTCAAGGTTGTTCGGCTGGCTGGATAAATTTGGGCTAATTTGTTGTTGTAAGTTGAGTGCCATACTGAAATGAAAAATAGCATGATTATTTTCATCCATAAAATATATAGAAGGATCAGGTGGCAGCGTAACATTTACTTGTGAAATCTTAGTTCCGGGTAATACACTGTAACTTTCCCTGGTTTTCCCTCCCAAAATCAAACCATACCCAATGTTATACTCACAGGTTGATTGATTCAAGTTACATCTTGTCAATTGCCCATTTTCATGAACAAGAAATAATTCTTCCTGGTTGACGGATATGTCCAGTGAACCAGCTAAATTCTCAGGAATATTACTTGAAAAAATACTTTCAGGAACCTGGTCGAAGGCATAATCATTAGATGGATACCGAAAAATGTCCCTGTTTTTATCTCCTGAGTCCAAAACATATAGGCTATACCCATTAAACGCGAGCGCCTTAATCTCTCCCCAATTCAAGTCCGATCTTTTCAATTCAATTGCTATCGGGTCACTTCCAGGAATACACATGATAAGATTTCCACGGGAATCGATACCCATTAAGGATGTGTTGATTTTATTCGCATAATTGACTGGTTCAATATCAATCAATGGCTCCACAATAACTTCACCATATTTACCTGGTCCACAAATGAATGAATTATCTATCATATAATCTGGACGTGTCGCAATCATCCTGATAACTCGACCTGTTCCAGAATCTAGCGCATACACATCTCCATTCGTGTTAATTCCCATACGACTGATTTGAATTCGTTTATCCAGACCACCAAAAATTGTTGGTTGAATATCAATCCTGGTCACTCCCTGTAGTTCATCGAGTTGGGTTTGAATAAATCTCTTAAGTTCAGTGGTTGATTCTGATTTTCCATAGTTCTCTGATTCAGTTACCAATCGTAAAGCTTCTTGATACATCAAAATCTGATTATTGACATCTGGGTCATCTAAAGCATCGCTGATTAATAAATTCGCATTCGCAATTAATTCGGTTTGTTGTGAACCAACCCCACTTTGAATGTAAACCGTGATTCCAATCGCAGACACAAACAGAGCCACCAGAATCGCAATCATCAACATGGATGATGAAGACAAGGAATTGGGATCTTTTTCAATGCTTGACCTGGATGAAGGTTTGATAACTTTTTGAAGACCCTTTTTGAGGTTATTCGTAAATGTTTTATATTTTTCGTTCAGGTTATGAAAAAATTTCCGAACGCTCAAAAGAAAAATAGCAAAAGTTTTTGATTCTCTTTTTGGTTCTCTCTTTGTTTGAACTTTTTCCTGACCATCGTTTAAAGAATCCCAGGTATCACCACTTAAATAAATACCTTCCGGAGATTGCACACGGGGAATTTCTTCGTCCTTTTCTGGTATCTCAACGCTTTCATCCTCAAGAATATCCAACTGGAATTGTTCAGTGATTTGATCAGTATCTGTTATTTCCGATTTTCCTCCCGTTATAAAATTCGGTAACGCCACAGACAAATCATCGAGAGGTTCTTCACCAAAATTATCTGTTTCAATTTCAATTGGGGCTAAAGGATCTTTGTTGATGTCTTCATATTTTTCAGAAGTTGCTGTTGATGAAGTAGAAACAGGTGATATACCCTGGAAAGAAGAATTAATTTTTTCATTTTCATATGCAGACAATTCCGCGGAATCAAGTTTTAATTGATGAACACTTCCATTTCCATTTCTGATTTGAATAATAACAGCTTCAAAATCATCCTCGCTTATTTGTCGAAGCGATCTTCTCAAATGGCTGATAGAAAGTCGTTGGTTATCGAATAATGCTTCTTTTGTCCAGGTTTTTGGCGGTTTGGTAGCAAGAATGATTCGATCGCTTTCATTAATTTTTGAATGGAAAAATCGAAGTTTAATACTCTTGCCAACACCTATTCCTTCTATTCCATGTGTTCTATCCTCAAATTTATCTATTCTGTTTCTGGATAAATGATAGGTTGTTGAACCTCCAGCATGAACAATGTACAAATCATCTTTATTGAGGACAATTATTTGAAAAGATCCCAAAATGGGAGAATGTGAAGTGTTTTTAATATTAATTTGATTAAGAAGACTATTAAAAAATTCACCAGCTATTTTTGCAGCTGTAGTAATTGGCCCCTTCGTTTTGTAATATTGACCACCAGTCTTCGCTACGATTTGATTTATTTGATTATCTTCTTCTTCAGTCAATTTTCTAAACGGAGTGAAGCGTATAACAATAATGTCTTCTACTCGTGTTCTTGTAGCTTTTCGATGAACATTCCCCGCAAAATATCCTGTTAAATTTGAATATTCTTCATTTTTTTTGAACCCAACAGGATAAACAAATAGATCAAACACGATATAAAAACCCTCTCAAAGGAATAAATACAGTATCTTTTGATTATACAACCTAATTTTACATGATCCCTGTTCTCAAATTGAAATGAATAATATAATAAAAAACCATCTACGAAAAAGATTTTAAGGAATTAAGTTTTTTTTTAATTTTTTTACCTATAATCAATTTTATGTGACAGTAGAAAGGTATTGGAAAGGCCAGGTTTAAAAATGACAGCTGAAAAAGATGCGATCTCCTTGGATGTAGGATCAAGATTGAAGGAACTTCGTGAAGCCAGACATATCTCCATGCGAGAATTAGCCCGCAGAAGTGAATTATCTGCAAATGCATTAAGCATGATCGAGAGGAACCTGACTTCTCCATCTGTAAGCACATTGAATAAATTAGCAACCGCGATGGAAATTCCTATCACTGCTTTCTTTAGGAACAATCCCGAAAAACATAATGTTGTCTTTTGTAAGGGTTCCGAAAGAAATCGAGTACCATTTATGAAAGGTCTGTGGGAAGGGCTTGGGGGTGAATCTTTCATTGGGAGGATTGAAGCATTTATGCTTACGTTAGAGACTGGAGGATCCAGTGGTCCACATGGAATGCTTCATTCTGGCCATGAATTTGTTTATTGTGTGAGAGGAAAGCTTGATTATGAAGTAGCTGGTGAAAAATATCTTTTAGAAACAGGAGATAGTTTGATTTTCGCTTCGCAACTTTTACATCGCTGGCGGAATACCGGGCCTAATGTCTGCAATGCGATTATTGTTATTTCAGGACATGAAGAAAATGAAAATCCCTCAGAATTTCATCTTGCTTCGGCAAAAATTATTAATGACTTGAAGAAAATATCAAATTCTGATTGATCACAAATTCGTAAAAATTATTTTGGTTCATTATCCAGGCGTATCCCATGTCCCCGGACGGTTACCAGATATTCATGCGTTGGGTCAAACAAAGATATTCGATCTCTAAGTCTGCGTACCAATGCATCCAGTGCCTGTTCAGAGACACCAACTGCTTTTTCATCTCCCCAAATTGACGCAATCAAATCGCTTCTGGAAACAACTTTTCCATGCTGTTCATTTAACGTATGTAATAATCGAAACTGAGGTACGCTTAATGGCGGCAGAATTTCTTCATCCCCCAACCAAACTCGCCGAGATTGAAAGTCCAGATAGATTTTTTTGGTCTTTTTCACAGTCTCAGGGACAGGTAATAATTCTCGATCTAAAGGCATTGTTGCATCAGAACTTAGAAAGAAGAAACTCTGAACCAAGGCAATTTGAACGATATCCCCTTCTTCCAGAATAGTTGGATTTTCAAGTAATGTTCCATTCAAGAAGGTTCCATTTTTACTTCCTAAATCCTCAAGTAATACTTCATTTTTGTCAAAAGTAAATCGCGCATGAACTCGGGAAACCTGTCTATCTGGCACCACTATTTCACAATCTGGATCTCTTCCAACATGAATTACTGTTTTTATTCCCCAACGTTGCCCCAACAAAGGTCCATTCTGTGCAATTAATATTGGAAATTCAGAAAATACCTCTTCCATCAAATCCACGACCTCTCAGAAATTTCTTTAAAATCCCATAAACTTATTTTTTATTCGGAAAAATTGCCAGTTACTCAGCGTAGCTTTATTGGACTATCGAATAAGGTATAATATATCAAATAAACGCCGAATTGTAAAAATTAGCAAGTAACAATTTTATAGGAGAGAAAAAATGCCGCTCCCGTTGAAAACGGGGGATGTATTGCGTGGTCGTTATCGCATCCAAAAAATCATTGGACAAGGTGGTTCTGGATCAATTTATCTCGCAGATGATTTGCGATTATCTGGCCGACAATGCGCCCTGAAAGAAGTTGAACACAATTCAAACCTTCCGGAAGATCTGATCAAAGAAGCTCGTGATCAATTTCTAAGAGAAGCTACAGTTCTGGCCAGGTTGGATCATCCGAACCTGCCAAAAGTATCTGATTTCTTTTCTACAGGTCCAAGAGATTACCTGGTGATGGATTATGTTCCGGGAGAGGATTTGCGAACCATCATGCTGAAAGCCAAACAAAAAAATCAATTTCTTTCAGAAATTGATGTGCTGAGCTGGATTTCTCAATTATCAGATGCATTAATTTTTCTACATGAACAAGATTCTCCTATTCTTCATAGAGATATCAAGCCCAGCAACTTGAAATTAACCCCAAGTGGGTTGTTGAAACTTGTTGATTTTGGATTAGTAAAAATTGCTGCACCTGGTGAGGTGACAATAACAATCGTCCAGGGTCAGGGAACAGCATTATATACTCCTCTAGAACAATATGGAGGTGATCAGGGACATACAGACGTGCGAAGTGATATATTTTCCATGGGATCTACGATGTACCATCTACTGACAAATACCCCACCGCCCGATGCCCGTCAAAGATTCCTAAATCCTGATTCGCTTAAATCACCTCGATCCATAAACCCAGATATCAGTTTACGTACAGAGAAATGTATATTATGGGCTATGAACTTACATCCTGATGAGAGACCCATTGATGTGAGCCATTTTCGTCAGGCTCTATTCGGAGATCGGGCAATTCCCCTCCGCCCCATAAATAAAAAATTAACCTTTCAGGAAATAATTAGAATGAACCCAGAACAGACTCTAGTACTTTCAGCAATTCTATTTTTTATTCTCAGTTTTTTAATGACAGTGGGAAAATAATCAGGATTTTCTAAATTCCAGTCTTCCTCTTATATACCAAATCCATCCGATAAAACATCCAACGATCCCACCTAAAATTGTAACTGCCATCAGATCAAGAGGCTTTAGTGATAAAGTCCACTCTGCTCTCATAATCGTTTGAAAACTGATCAATATATAGGCAAGTAATCCACCAATAAATGCTAATAATGCCCATCTGGTACTCCAACGAATTGGTATTCTTCGCTTTGAGAAGAAAAACACGCCTACCGACATTGATGTGACAATTAACACCATCGCAATCCAATCACTGAATCTTGGAAGTACAGTAGGATTATCTTTGATCAACACTACCTCTTCAGTCGGAGTTACAGTTGCTGTAAAGGTCGGAGTAGGAGTTTCAGTCATTTCTGGAGTCGATAATACGACGATGGTTGCTTCAGCACCTTCTGGTACAGGGACTTCGATTTGAATGACTTCGGAATTATAAGCAGGATCACTCACAGCTCTAATTTCAACCATTCCTGTGTTTTGCACACGGTAGGAAACCATGGCTTTTCCTTTTTGTGTAATCGCTTCTACTTGTTGAATATTACTTCCTTTTTCAATATAGCTGAATAAAAACCTGACAATGGTTCCATCTGGGACTGGATTGTTATTGTAGTCTACGATTACACCTGTTTCCAAACTAATTGTTTCTCCCAAATTCACCTTGGGAATGTTAGAAAAGTCTGGTGAGGGATCTCCTGCCCCTGAAGAGATTTTTTCTGATGTTTTCATGAATAATGAAATAATCTGATTGGGATTGGGAGCAGTTCTTGAAATTAGATCATAGCCAATTCCCGGTACACTTACTGGTAAGACACCTTCAGCTGAAATCTCCTTGAATAATAATCTGGCAGCAGTATCTATAAACTCAGCTGTTTTACTGAACAATACATAATAAGCAGTTAATTTACTGATATCAGTAGCATCCAGATAATAAGGTGCATTAAACCCAAAAGCGATCACTTTTTTATTGTTTATCAAATCAGGACGATCAGCCAGGAATTTTTGTAATGCCATTGAATCCTGGTTTTCAAAGTTTGGTTTAATAAATGAAAAAACAATCCAATCTGCATTTCGCAATTCAGAATCTAAAACAGATAACGATTGAGGGTCCATCAAGTAGCTATTTAAGTCAGCAAATGTATAGGAAGACATTCGTGAAGGTGTGACCTGCTCTCCTGCTTCTGGACCGTATAAGCGTAATACAGCTTCCTGAAAAGTAGAAACCCCAAATATAGATTGGGAAGGGCATTCCATGCATTGTCTCGCAGAAATTGTATCCGTAATGAAGAGAATCCTCTCATCACTTTGAGGTGGTTCTGGAAGTATCACACTCAATTCAACCAGATCTGGACTCATCAGTACTACTGAATTGCTGGCGATATCAAAATTTATTTGCTGATTGTTACCAACTTTTTCTAGATTTTCCTCGCTTGGTATTACATCAGTAATATCAAAATTATCGTAAAGTTCGAACTTAAGTTTCAATATTCTTTTTACAGATGCATCCACTCGTTGAGCAAAGGCTGGATCCTCTGAATATTTTTGAGTAAAGAATTCTAATACGCGTAATGTGGTCGAATATGGATCTAAATCACTTGTATCAACGTATAGATCTAATATTAAGAGATCATTCCCAGAAATGAGCGCATTACTAGAAATTTGCCTGGGATCAAAACCTTCACCGGTTGGATTAAAAAACTTCCGCACAGCATTCGAACCCAGATTATCACTGACAATAATCCCTCCAGAATTTCTCCAGGATTCAAAGGCAGGCAAGGACATGAGTTGCTCCTGGGCGGATTGGTCAAAACTGACTGGTCGGGTCGTTGAACGAATGTTTCCTTGAAATCCCTGATAGCGGATATGAGACATTAATAAGCCATCAGTTGTAGACTCTTCATCTGGTGAATTACCCGTTACTGAAAAAAATGGTGCCAATTCAATTTGTTTCAATTGTTCCAGAGATTTTCGGACAGTTGCTACTTCATTCTCCGGTAATCTATCGGAAGAACCTCTTCCAGGAAAGTGTTTGGATATTACAGCTATCTGGTTGTTGCTACCTGAATGAACTCCTTTTATATAAGCCTTTCCTAATTCTCCTACCCAAAAAGGATCACCCCCAAAGGTTCTTGATCCCAAATCATCGCCACCTTCAACATAAGGTAAATCCAGTACATCAAGTGATGGTCCTAATAACATGTTAAATCCCAACGCAGATAATTCTTCACCCAATACATTTCCAACACCTTCAGCCAGGTTTAAATCCCAGGTAGCACCAATAGCCAACTGACTGGGTAATGTTGTCACACCATTGATAATTGAGTTATTAGGATACGAATCGCCTTCCTGAGAAATGGCAATCAAAATTGGAATATAGTTAGAAGGTTGAGTAGTTGTGGTATTTGAATCATCTGATTCAGAAACGGTTGGTCCATCCCATTCAATTTGTTGTAATGTTTTGGTTAATTGATATGTATTTTCAATTGTGTTAAGCGACGTAAAATTATCGTTCGCTAAGTTAAGAACTACACCTCCAACGTGTTGATTCACAATTAAGTCATAAATTTCACTTTTTTCAGTAACTTCACGCCCCTGAAAAGCAACCAGAAATAATTGCCCTATTTTTTCTTCAGGCGTCATTTTTTGAAATAAATCTTGAACTTTTATTTCTATATCATTAATTTGTTCCTCAGCAGCAGAATATCCAATACCTGGTGGAAATAACATGGTTACAATTACGAGGAATATACAGAATCTAAAAATTCTTACCATTTATTAAAACGAATCCTTCCAACGTTCACATATCTGTTTATGATAATCTACTTGAATATTACAGCCAGTTATTATCAGAACGGGTTTTTTCACTGAAATTTTATTCTTGAGTACTGCAGCAAATGGCACAGCAGCAGAGCCCTCAATGATCACTTGATAATGATACCAGACATAAGCAACCGCTTGTTCAATTTCATCTTCATCAACAAGAATAAAATCATCCAACATACTTCTCACTAAAGGTATTGTTAAAGAATTTTTTTCTACCCCACCAGTTAACCCATCTGCAACACTTTTACTTTCAACAATATTTTTCATCGTTCCATAATGATAAAGGGAGTGAAAATATGCAGAATTTTTACTTTGAATACCTATAATCCTTGTTTTTATGCTGTTCAACTTAAATGCCAAACCAATTCCTGAAATCAGTGCTCCTCCACTAACAGGCACTAAACAAGCTTCAGCGTCGAATGGATTTAGTTGATCAATCAATTCCAATCCGAGTGTAGCCTGGCCAGCGATTACCTGTGCATCATTATAAGGAGAAACCCAGGTTGCTCCTCGTTTGACTGCGTAATTTTGTGCTTCAATTTCAGCCTGACGATAATCTCCAGCAATTTTATGAACGGTAGCCCCGTAATTTATTATTGCTTCTTCTTTGTTCTTAGCTGTCTTTTCTGGAATAAAAACGGTTGCTTTTGCACCAACTAATTTAGCTGCGTAAGCCACACCCAGCCCATGATTTCCAGCAGAAACTGCAACCAGTCCTCGTTCTTGTTCCCAGGGCTCTAGAGCTAATATTTTATTTAATGCACCTCGAATCTTAAAGGCGCCTGTTTTTTGTTGATTTTCCCATTTGATATATACATTCAAAACTGGATCAAAAGATATAGGTGTCTCGATAATTTTTCCTTTGATTCTGGTTGCTGCAGCTTGAATTGACTCAGAACTAATCATCATTCGTTAATAATTCTTTTCGCCAGAGAAGGATCATCCGTAATGAGACCATCTACATTATCCTTCAGGAATTTCTTTATTTGCGTTTCAGTGTTTACTGTCCACACATTTACTTTTCGATTTTTTTTATGTTGCTTTTCAATAAATCGTTTATCTACATCAAGATAAAATGGGTGAATCAAATCTGGGCTTAGCCATCTCATCAGATTTGATCGAAAAATCCAACCTTTTTTTCCAGGTAATGCTAATAAGGCAACAGATACATTTGGCAAAATTCTTCTAGTTATAAAAAGATTGTAAGGATGAAAAGACGAAAAAAAAACACGATTTTCAACACCCATTTGCTTAACCAAATTAGCAGCTTTATTAGCTAAACCATCACTGATGGAGGCATAGTTTGTTAATTCAATATTTATTAATAATTTTTTCGAAAATTCTTCCAATACTTCACATAGAATTGGAATTTTTTCACCTGCGAATTCAGAAGAAAATGAGGATCCTGCGTCTAAATTTCGCAAATCTTTCAGATTTGTTTCATTCACCCTCCCATGTCCATTGGTTGTTCTTTCCAAAGATTGGTCGTGAATAATCACCATTTCTCCGTCTTTAGTGCATTTGACATCAAACTCGATACCATCAGCAGATAACTCAACTGCTTTCTGAAAAGCTACCATGGTATTTTCTGGTGCGTAAGCAGAAGCGCCCCGATGAGCGATAATAATAGGTTTTTTATTTTCCACTTTAAAACCTTTGTTATAAATCTACGAAATACGAGGCAGCCGCTCTATCAATCAGTTCCTTATTCAGAATCGGTTCAATATTCAAATACCGGGAAATATCAATAATTTGATCACAAATATCTCGCGGATGAGAAGCACGAAGGTTACGGCTGCGTTTAATGTAATGCTCCTGCAATAGATAAGCCAATCCTTCATCTGTGTAAGTGACGCCTTTTTGAGATGATACTCTGCGGAATAATTCCCGAAAGTCCTCATAGGAAGGATCACCAATCTCGATTTTATGACGCAAACGTCTTAAGAATGCCTCATCGACCAAATCTCGAGGCGGTAAATTCGTTGAAAAAATGACCAGAACATCAAAGGGAACTTCAATTTTTCTACCGGTGTGTAAACTCATGTAGTCAATCCGATTCTCAAGAGGCACAATCCATCGATTCAATAAGTCTCTTGGGCGAACCAATTGACGTCCAAAATCATCAATCAGCAAAATTCCACCATTTGCCTTTACCTGAAATGGTGCTTCATAATACTTGTTGGTTGTATCAAACACCAAATCCAGACCAGCCATTGTTAGTTCACCACCTGTGATAATAAAGGGTCGTCGAACGCGCAACCATCGAGTATCTCTGCGAACGCCACTCCTGACTGAACCTGTACCAGTTGTTGTCGTGTCGTCTTCCCGGACCAGTTGGTGATTGACCGAATCATATAGTTTGATCACCTGACCATCCACATAAATTGAAAATGGGATGTACATGGTTTGACCCTGAACCAGATTCCCAATCGCCCTGGCTACACTCGTTTTTCCATTTCCTGGAGGGCCATATAAAAATATGGAAGTTCCAGAATTGACTGCAGGCCCTAATTTATTGAAGGTCGGCTCATTCAATACTAAATGAGCCAAAACCTGATGCATTAATCGACTGGTTGCCTGTAAACGACCCCGTCCTTGCTTCAGTATAGATTCATTGTAAACATCTATCGGGACAGGTGCTGGACCAGCATATTGACTCCGATCGAGTGCTTCTCGTGCGCGATGGATACCAGCACCTGTAATTGCATACGTATAGGAGCCTTCACCTAAACCCATTTGGGATGTTCTGACTTCAACTAGTTTTTCCCTTTTCAATATTTCAATAATTTGATCAACAATCCCAGTAAATGGTAATGCCATCTCTTCCGCTAACTTGAATCCAGACATGTAACCTTGAAAATAGAAGATTTTTAATGCCAGATCCTGTAACCAAAGAGTGGATAACCCGGTCTGTTCCAAATTAGAAATAGGTTGCGGAACAAAAGATTTTTGAATCGGACTTACAGCGGATATTGGGCTTTTTGGTTTTGGCGCATCTTCAACCATGCTTCCTCCATATAGGAAAACAATCAAACTGGATTAATTATAGCATGCCCATTGATTGTTTTTAGAATAAAACAGAAACCAAAAAGTTATGAAAATGATCATAACTCATTCGTAAGAAATTTTTTTTAGGTTGAAGGTTTCAAGTCTTTTACCCTAAGTTGTTTATAAATATTTCCATTGTAATGATTTCGTTCGATAGAATAAACCACATCGATTCTGGTCGGCATTTCTTTACCCCAATATCCCTGGTTAAAAGCAATGGCGTCATATTCAACATGTCTATCTCGTAAACCTAACTTCAGGTGATTTTCATCTTTTCCGACTGTCCTGGCTGTCTTTACATCTACCCCTCTTGAGACAAAAACAGCTTCTGAATTTTCTGCGCCTAAGGGCTCTAATTTATCTAAATCGTTTAAAATATCTGGCGGTAACTTATGGAGTGGATATTCTATATCTATATTTATTTTTGGTCGTAAATATTTCGGATCAAGCTCTGCTTCTGCAATTAATTCCAACTCCTGGACTAATTTTTCAAGATTTTCATTGGCAACTGTAAACCCAGCCGCCATAGCATGACCACCATGCCTCACTAATAAATTTTCACATTTATCGAGTGCATGAGTAATGTGAAATTCAGGTATGCTTCTACAGGAAGCTCTTGTGTACTCTTCACCAATATGCCCTACAATAGAGGGTCTGTAAAAAAATTCTGTTAATTTTGCGGAAACCAATCCAACAAGCCCCGATGTAAACTCCTTGTCAAAAACATGAATGATCAATTTATTTTCATCGATTTCTTTTTGTGCCAATTCTTGCATATTTTGTGTTATTTTTTGTCTCGTCCGATTGATATCATCAAGCTCCTGGCTAAGTAGCCCTGCTTTATTCATATCCTTCGTTAATAATAATTCCAATGCTTTCTTTGGTGAATCTAATCTTCCAGCGGCGTTTAAACGAGGTGCAATGCCGAAACTAATATCCAAAGTATTAATTTTACGTTGATCAAACCCTGCAACAGCTATCAAACTCTTTAGACCAACCCTTTTAGAAAATCGAATTGCAGTTAATCCTTTTGTAACAATAAGCCGATTCTCTCCTAACAAAGGAACGACATCTGCTACTGTTCCAATCGCAGCCAGATCCAACCATTCATCTGCAAATTCGATGGATCCACTTTTTCTCTGGAATAAAGCCTGAGCTAATTTGTAAGCTATACCGACACCAGAAAGGTTTTTATCAGGATATGGATCATCTTTCACTCTGGGACAAATTATACAAAATACGTCAGGAATGATTTCAGCCGGTACATGATGATCTGTAACAATGACAGTCATACCCAGTTCCTGTGCATAACGCAATTCCTCTGGCGAGCGAATTCCACAATCCACTGTGATAATCAAGGAAATTTTTTGATCATCCAAGTAGTCAATCGCATTGGTATTGACTCCATACCCATCTTCTCGTTCAGGTATATAAGGCGTTACATGAGCTCCTAAGGTACTCAGAACTTCTGATAATAAAGCTGTAGAAGTGATTCCATCAGCATCATAATCTCCGAAAACAGCAATACTTTCTTGAGCGTCTATGGCAAGGAATATTCTTTCCACTGCCTTATCCATGTCTTTCATTAAAAATGGATCATGAGAATTGGCTTCTTTATCGAAAAAATGTGCGGCTGAAATTGAATCCAATATTCCGCGGTTATATAAGATTTGTTGAATAATATCTGAAAACCCATTCAAATCTCTTTTGATATTTTCAGGAACTTTAGGTGCAATGATCCATTCTTTTTCTGTTGCCATCTGCATAAACTAACCTCTAATTCATTTACTTAACACTATTTTTTTTGAAAATTTTGATTATCCATTTTATTAGAATACTTTCCAAAAACAATGATGATAACCTCTGCTTTTAATTGGATTTAATTTTTCTAATGTATTGCAACTTCTAGCTATGTCATCGTATTACTACAAAGAAGTGGTCGTTGTTCTCGATTAATTTATTGATTTTATCGCTCATGATTACCACTATTCTCCATAGTATAATCGACAAGCATCATTAATAAAAAGTTTCCAGGATTAAAATTCATGAGCTTCCGTTTAAAATTGCTAAATGTTGAAAACAACGCCAGAGCCGGCGAATTTGATACCCCACATGGCACCATCCTTACCCCAACCTTTGCACCAGTGGGAACGCAGGCAACAATCAAAACATTAACTCCCGCTCAATTAGAATCGACAGGAGCCAACTTAATTCTCGCCAATACGTACCATTTATTCCTTCGTCCAGGAGCGGATTTGATTGCAGAAATGGGCGGTCTACACAATTTTATGCAATGGCATAAACCCATTCTGACGGACTCAGGTGGTTTTCAGGTTTTTTCACTGGCTGATATGCGAAAAATTGACCAGGATGGCGTTACGTTCCGCAGTCATGTCGATGGATCCAAACAGAGGCTGACTCCAGAAATTGCAATACAGATTCAGGAAAAATTAGGTGCAGATATCATTATGGCATTTGATGAATGTGCTTCCCCCTATGATGAATCTTACAGTACCAAAGCAATGGAACGAACGCACGCCTGGGCAACCCGTTGCTTAAACGCGAAAACACGCGATGATCAGGCTCTTTTTGGTATTGTTCAGGGAGGAATTTTTCCCGAGTTGAGAAAACAATCTGCAGAATTCATCAGTTCCATTGATTTTCCAGGATATGCCATAGGGGGATTGTCTGTAGGTGAAACAAAAATTGAAATGTACAGGACAATTGAGCTTGTAAACAAAATCCTCCCTGCCGAAAAACCCCGCTATTTAATGGGCGTTGGTACCCCAGAAGATTTGATTTACGGAGTTCAACGTGGGATCGATATTTTTGATTGTGTTCTGGCTACTCGTTTAGCTCGTCACGCCGCAGCCTTGACGAATAAAGGACGTCTTAACTTGATGAACGCCAGATTTTCACGGGATCACAATCCAATTGAACAAGGATGTTCATGTTACACCTGCAAAACATTTTCACGGGCCTACATTCACCATTTAATCATGGCAAAAGAAACTTTATTCGGAACTCTGATATCAATCCATAATATTCATATGTTGCAAGAATTGATGAAAACCATTCGTCAAGCGATTCTAAATAACAGATTTGAAGAATTTTCCGTCGAATATCTATCGAATTATGAATACAAACCAGGTATTACAGCCGATCAAATCATTTCTGAAACAAGGGAGTAATTATGACAATCTGGCAAGCTTTTATTTTGGGTGTCGTACAGGGAATCACTGAGTTCTTACCAATTTCCAGTTCCGGTCATCTGGTAATCACGCCATATTTGCTGGGATGGTCGATTAAGGAAGAATATATTTTTACCTTTGATGTGCTTGTCCAGATGGGAACATTGATTGCAGTTATCATTTATTTTTGGAAATACTTATGGAAAATAATTGTTTCAGTCATAAAAGGGTTAATTGAGAAAAAACCATTCGGTACACAAGATGCAAAATTAGGTTGGTTGATTGTGGTCGCAACCATCCCTGCGATTTTTGGAGGATTATTCTTAAAAGATCTGGTTGAGTCAGCTTTTCATTCTGTACAAATTACCTCAGTCTTTCTGCTGGGAACAGCATTACTGTTATGGGTTTCAGAACGTATAAGCAAGCAAATGAACAAGATGGAAAATATATCAACACTGGATGCATTCATCATTGGTTGTTTTCAGATACTGGCAATTTTTCCAGGATTATCCCGATCCGGTTCTACAATTGCCGGTGGCATCCTCCGAAAGCTCAAGAGAGAAGAAGCAGCTAAATTCTCGTTCTTGATGTCAATTCCCGTCATGCTCGGTGCTGGGGTCATGAGCATAAATGATCTTTTTGCAGTACCTAACTTAAATGAATTTCTACCGGTATTGTTGGTAGGCTTTATTACCTCTGGTGTGGTTGGATTCATTTCTATTCATTGGTTATTAAAATTCCTGAATAAAAATAAATTAGGATTATTCAGTATTTATTGTGTTGCAATTTCTATTGTTACATTAGCAATTACCTTAATACCTGGATAATCACCTCTACAAGAAGAAACAAAATGACAATAACCGTTATACTTAGAAAAAATGAATTTAGATTTGAAGAGACAAAAGATTTAACAATTAGCAAAGTCTTTAAAAAATTAGACATTTTACCAGAAACATATTTATGTGTTCGGGAAGGTGAATTAATCACAGAACGTGAACCACTCCGAGATGGTGATGTAATTCGTCTTATTCCTGTAATTTCTGGTGGCTGATGATGAAATGCGGAAAATGTAACCAGAAGGCAGTGATCAACATGCGCCAGCATAAACTGGCACTCTGTAAACATCATTTTTTAGAATGGGTTTGTGATCAAAATGTCCATTTTCTGAAGGTAGCACAACCATCCATAATAAAGAGTTACTCAATCAGTTCGAACATCAACGTGCTGGAACAAAGTTAGCTTTTTATCTCAAATTTCTGAATGCCAAAAAAGAATTGTTTGCTGATCTTGAAAATAATAAGTCTATAGAAGAGCTATTCACCTGTCCAACCTGTGGGCAACCAACACCTAAACCAGGCAATTGTGCATTTTGTAGAATGGTAACCAGATCGTAATCAAGATTTTTTAAGAATAAGAAGAGGAATTTTCACGCTTAGAAAATTCCTCTTTTATTGTTCAATTTTTAATTGCGCTTTTTAAGCTGTTTCTAAATAACGCTGTTTTTCCCAATCGGTGACAAAAATACGGTATTCATCCCATTCTGCACGTTTAGCACGCATGAAAGCATCATACATTTCATTACCTAGACTATTTTTAATTACTTCATCTTTTTCTAATTCATTAAGTGCTTCTAATAAGGAACCAGGTAATTGACGAATTCCCATGGCCGCACGTTCTTCCATTGACAATGAGTAAATATTGACATTATTCAATGGTTTGGGAGGAGTCATCGTTTTCTCAATACCATCCATGGCTGCGGAAAGCATGGCGTTAAATTGCAGATAAGGATTTCCTGATGGATCCGGACAGCGCAATTCTGCTCTCACTGCCTTATCTTTACCAGGCGTAAATCTTGGGATTCGAATCAAAGCTGATCGATTTTCACCTGCCCAACCAATATACACGGGTGCCTCATAACCAGGCACCAATCGCTTGTAGGAATTAACCGTTGGGGAAAGTATCGCAGACAAGGATCTTGCATGATGCAACTGCCCAGCCAGGAAATGATACGCCAGATCTGACAGATGAAATTCATCATGAGGGTCAAAGAATAAATTATTACCAGCATGATCAAACAAAGACTGATGACAATGCATGCCCGAACCATTAACCCCAAAGATGGGTTTCGGCATGAAGGAAGCGATCAGGTCATGTTTTGCAGCTATCGCCTTCACTGTATATTTGAGTGTCAGAACATTGTCAGCAGTCTTTAATGCTTCACCAAACTCGAAATCAATTTCATGTTGGCCTAGTGCAACTTCATGATGACCAACTTCAACTTCCAGTCCCATCTGTATCAGCGCACTCATCAACTCCGTTCTTACCCTGACGGCCTCATCATTGGGTGAAAAGTCAAAATACCCACCCACATCATGAGGAACAGGATGAACATTATCAGAACCATTCCTCCGAAACAAGAAAAATTCTGGTTCCGGCCCCACATTGAAAATGTAGCCTTTACTCTCCAATGCTTTTAATTTCCGCTTCAAGACCCCACGGGGATCACCCTCAAAAGGAGATCCGTCAGGATGAAAAATTTCACAGAAAAATCTTGCTCTTTTATTTTCATCCGGAGACCAGGGTAATACCGCATAGGTATCCATGTCCAGGCGTAGGTGCATGTCACTCTCCTGAATTCTGGAAAATCCCTGAACGGATGAGCCATCAAACCAGACTCCATCATCCAACGCCCCTTCTAACCTTTTCACCGGTGCGTCGACACTTTTTACTGTTCCGGTAATATCAGTGAATTGATATGATACATATCGCACACCATCAGCTTTTACGCGTTCCAAAATTTCTTTTTTATCCATGATCATTCTCCATATAAATGAAATAATAAATCCCACAACAAACTGACCTGATGTCTTTGGGGAATTTGTTGGAAACTTAAATACAAACCTTAATTACGAAGGTTTTTTTTCTTACCACTACGGTTCTTTGTTTCTGTTGTCACCAACAGATTTTCAGAAACACATTTTTTATCTGGAGATTGAAGCCAGTGGTGTGGCTTTGAAGGCATCCGCTGATCACTCGATTTTCTTCTGTTTGTTTTGCCCCTTACAGAATTAACTCTCTCTTCGCAGAGAGGAACCTCCTCCTCGTCATCTCAATGATGAGATTCAGTCGCTAGATCTCCATTTATTAAATTTTTAATTTTCAATGAAGTTAGTCTACCTGAAAAAGGATACTGTTGTCAAGGGGCAAATTTGCGCTGTTTTAAACTTGACATTTGAACATTTGTACTATAAACTATTATTGGATTTTTGAATACAATAATACTCAGCTATAATTTGATAAGCTTACTTTAAGGAGATTTAAATGGCTCGTAAGAAGAAAAATGACTTATTCTCACAAGAAGAAAATGGTTCAATGAACGAAGCGCGCCGGGCTGTATTGGACAAAGCCTTGAATGATATCGTAAAAAGATATGGTGAAGGATCCATTATGCGCATGGGTGAAGCAAAACATCTCAATGTAGAAGCAATTCCTACTGGTTCTTTATCTCTGGATATAGCCCTGGGCGTTGGTGGAATCCCAAAAGCGAGAATCACTGAAATTTTCGGGCCAGAATCATCCGGTAAAACGACCTTATGTTTGCATTTAGTTGCAGAAACCCAAAAAATGGGTGGAATGGCTGCTTACGTGGATATGGAACATGCACTGGACCCCATCTATGCCACCCATCTTGGTGTGGATATCGATAATTTATTGATCTCCCAACCAGACACCGGGGAACAAGCACTTGAGATTACGGAAACTCTGGTTCGTTCAGGAGCCATCGATCTGGTAGTGGTCGATTCAGTTGCAGCCTTAGTACCACGAAACGAAATCGATGGAGATATGGGGGATGCTACCATGGGCATGCAGGCACGTTTAATGTCCCAGGCTTTGCGAAAATTATCCGGAGCGATTAATCAAACAAAAACTGCGGTTGTTTTTACCAATCAATTAAGACAAAAAATCGGTGTGATGTTTGGAAACCCCGAAACAACTACTGGAGGAATGGCATTAAAATTCTATGCTTCCGTGCGATTGGATATCAGACGTATTCAATCCATCAAGGTCGGATCTGAAATTATAGGCAATCGGGTACGTGTCCGGGTAGTCAAGAACAAGGTGGCCCCCCCCTTCAAAGTAGCTGAATTTGATGTCATGTACAATGAAGGTATCTCCACCGCTGGTGATATCCTCGATCTGGCAACACAATTAGAAATTGTGACTAAACGAGGAGCCTTCTATTCGTATGGCGATATTCGGCTGGGACAGGGTCGTGAAAATGCGAAAGAATTTCTACGACAAAATCAGGATCTTATGGATGAAATTGATAGTGCTGTCCGTGAACATGCCATGCATGGTTTTGCGATAGGTGTCACATCCGAATCCGAAGAAAGTTTCTCTGAGGACGAAATGTAATTTTTTTGAATGTATGGATAATCAGTCAGGTTAGCAAATGGGTAAAAAGGTTTTTATCATCATCAGTCTTGTTGGGTTGTTATTCGTTCTTTCAGGTTGTTTTCGTCCCTTGCAGGCTGATCCTATGGAGGCGAATGTTCCGGCATTCGTACCCCCCACATTAGTTCCGCCAACACCAACCAATGAACCAATTCCTACCCAAATTCAAAATTCTGATCAATCACAACCAGACGCTTGTATTGATAACCTGACATTTATCGAGGACAAAAGTATTCCGGATGGTACTCAGGTGACACCAGGCTCAGTCATCCAAAAAGAATGGGAAGTAAAGAATTCTGGCACTTGTAATTGGGGATCTGGATATACTATCCGATTAATCGGTGGGCCAGCTTTAGAAGCCAACTCACCACAGGATCTTTATCCAGCTCGTAGTGGTACTTCCCTCACTATCAAGATTGATTTCATTGCTCCTGAAGAACCTGGTAATTACAGAAGTGCCTGGCAGGCATACAACCCGAATGAGTTGGCATTTGGCGATTCCTTTTATATTGATTTCGTAGTCGAGGCTGAAGATTAAAAAAACTCATCTCTGAAAAATTATTCGGGATGAGTTTCTTATTTTAATTTTTTAGATTTTAGGTGCCTTCTTGCCAGGAATTCAGGTAATGGATTTGTTCTTCAGTTAGCGTGTCGACATAAATTCCCATCGCCTCTAATTTAATGCGAGCAATATTTTTATCGATATCTTCGGGAACAGAATACACCATTTTTTTCAAGGATTTACCATTTTTCACCATGTATTCCGCACTTAGAGCCTGATTAGCAAAAGACATATCCATTACTGATGCAGGATGACCTTCTGCTGATGCAAGATTTATTAATCGTCCTTCACCAAGGATATGGATTTGTCGACCATCTTGTAGTGTGTATTGTTCTACAAAGGGTCGAACCAACTGTTTATCAACCGCCATTTCCTCTAAAGAAGGTATATTGATTTCTACATTAAAATGACCAGAATTAGCAACAATTGCTCCATCTTTCATCACTTCAAAATGATGACGATCAATAACATTCATATCCCCTGTTACGGTACAGAAAAAATCTCCTATTTTGACTGCATCAATCATAGGCATAACACGATATCCGTCCATAACAGCTTCCAAAGCTTTCAAAGGATCGACTTCAGTGACAATCACATTTGCTCCCATACCATGAGCACGATTTGCTAATCCACGGCCACACCAACCGTAGCCTGCAACAACAAAAGTTCTACCGGCTAAGAGAACATTAGTAGCACGAACAATACCATCAATGGTTGATTGCCCTGTTCCGTATCGATTATCAAAGAAGTGTTTGGTCATTGCGTCATTCACTGCAATCACTGGAAAACCAAGCATTTTATCGGCTGCCATTGCACGTAGCCGAATGACTCCTGTTGTTGTTTCTTCAGTGCCACCGATTATTTCTGGTAATAAATCACGGTATTCCTTGTGAATGGTGGAAACCAGATCAGCACCATCATCCATCGTCAATTGAGGACGATGTTCGAGAGCGGCTTTAATATGTTTGTAGTAGGTTACATTATCTTCGCCTTTGATCGCATAAACTGCGATTTCGTCATTTGTTACCAACGAGGCTGCTACATCATCTTGAGTCGATAATGGGTTCGAGGCAACCAGTACCACATCCGCCCCACCTGCTTGTAAGGTTTTCATCAAATTTGCAGTCTCAGCGGTTACATGAAGACAAGCGGACATACGAATACCAGCAAATGGTCGTTCTTTTTCAAATCTTTCTTTGATCATACGTAATACGGGCATTTCTCTTTCTGCCCAATCAATTCGTCTCCGCCCGCCTTCTGCAAGCTTTGAGTCTTTTATATCGAAATTTGACATCCATTCCTCCACGTATTTAGTATTTATTTATTATTTGGTCTAACTCACCATTATCATCATAATGTAATCGAAATCTTTTAACAAATTCTTCAACTGAATAATGATGTGATTGAGTTCCGTTTTGTTCGAGACAATAAGCAGCTGATAGAGATCCAATTTTACCGCATAATTCCCAGGAAAAATTCTCTTGATAACCCCGCAAAAAACCACCTCGAAAAGCATCGCCAACCCCTGTTGGATCAACAATGTTTTTTACTGGAAAAGCTGGTACTACATATTCATGATCATCCGCATAAATCACTGCACCTTTATTACCCAATGTAACAACCAGAAATTTCACGATGTTTAAAATCTTGTCCTGACTTAATCCTGTGTGTTTTTGTAAAAGTTGATATTCATATTCATTCACAAATAAAGAATAGGCTCCTTCCACGCCATTTCGAATTTCATCGGGGCTCATCCGAACGATTTGTTGACTGGGATCAAAAAGATATGGGATTTTCATTTGAGTGCATTCATCCACATATAAATTCATTGCCATTGGGTCGTTTGGAGAAATAACAACCAATTCAGGTATAAAATCCAATTCTTTTAAGGAATATTCCCTGGCAAAAGTCATTGCCCCAGGATAGAAACTGGCAATTTGGGAGTTGGCTTTATCTGTATTTGCAAAAAACGAGGCTGTGAAAACACCATCAATTTTTTTAATGTATTTCGTTTCCACTTTATGGTTGTGCAACCAGATGCGGTAATCTTCAAAATCTTCTCCTACCGTTGCAAAAACAACGGGTTTATCCGATCCTAATAAAGCTAATGTATAAGCTATATTCGGAGCGATTCCCCCACGTACTTTTGTCATGCTTTCTACGAGAAAGGATAAGCTTAAACTCTCTAGATTGTCTGGCAAAATATGATCTTTGAAGTATCCAGGGAATTTCATCAAATAATCATATGCAACAGATCCGGTACAGACAATTGACATTGTAAACTCCAAAAAAACAAAATCACCTTACATAAAAAACGCCCTCTTGTAGGAGAGCGAACCATAAAGCCCGCCTAGTTTAACATAGTAGGAACTCTTTGTAAAGCACGCACCATTACAGCACGCACCATTACAATTATAAATTAAGACTGAATTTCTTTCTATTATTTGTTACAATTTAGTCCTGGTTTGAAAACCTATGAAAAAATTTTTTCTAATTACATTAATAAGTCTGGCAATAATATTTACCAGTTGTTCAAAAACATCCACCGATGGAGCGCTGACGATGGATGGAAATGAACTCGAAACTACACTGGTAACTGCTTCATTTACGCCTATTCCCACTCCTACTCCCACACCAACACCTATCCCAGAAGAGAGAATTACACTGGCTGAAAAATCTTTTTTTGAAGGGGATTATCAAACTGCCATCATTGAACTCCAACAAGCAAAAGCTAACACAACTGAGATAAATCTGAAAGCGGCAGCAGATATTCGCCTGGCACAAATTTATATTTCTGAATCTCGTTTTTCAGAAGCAAACAATCTTCTCAGTTTATACCTTGAAGATGACTCAATTGATAACGAACAAAAAGCCAGAGCTTATTATTATTATGGTGTTAGCCAGGAAAACCTGAATAACCCGGTCGAATCTGCACGGGGTTACTCGGGATATAGTGAATTGCTGCCAGGCAAATTAGATGTCTTCATGTTAGAAAAGGCAGGAGATGTTTACTACCAATCCAATATGTTGGATGATGCTCTTGCATACTACAACATGGCTTTGGAAGCAGGAGAAAGCGCTGATATTTCCAATATAAAAATTAAAGTCGGCCGAATTTATGCTGCTCAATTGGATTACACCAATGCAATCCGGATTTTTATGGAAGTGCATGATGCCAGCCCAAATGAGTATGTGAGGGCGCAAATGAATTTACTGGCTGGTCAATCATATCTGGCTTTGGGATTGCCAGAACAGGCTTATGCAAGGTTCCAGGAGTCTGTCCAGAATTATCCCAAAGCGTTCGATACCCATTCTGGTTTGGTAGCCTTGGTTGATGCGGGTATTCCAGTCGATGAATTTAATCGTGGATTAACAAATTATTATGCAGGCAGTTATGGATTAGCGATCAATGCCTTCCTTCGATATATGGAACAGAATCCGGATCATAATGGGAATTCCTTGTATTTTACTGGTCTGTCTTATTTAAAAATGGATGATCCTGTTAATGCCATAGTGTATTGGAATAAATTAATAAATAATTATCCGGATAATATATTTTTTGTTGATGCCTGGGAAGATATTGCTTATACGCAATGGGCTTATTTGAACCAGTACTCTAACGCGGCACAAACCTTATTAGAATATGCTAATTTATATCCTGGAAATGAAAATGCAGCAGAAGCAATCCTTGAAGCAGGTAGAATCTATGAAAGAAATAATCAATTAACCGATGCGGCCAATACATGGGCGGGATTAATTGATGTATATCCTCAATTAGAAATTTCTTCTAAGGGTCTTTTTCTGAGTGCAATTACAAATTATCGTTTATTAAAATATGATCAGGCATTATCACAATTTCAACGCTATTTACTACTAACGAGTGACCCGGAAGAAAAAGCTACAGCATATTTTTGGATTGGTAAGACCTATGAAAAACTAGGAGACTATGAAAAATCAGCTTCAGCCTGGCAGGATGCCGCTCAACAAGATCCAACTGGTTATTATTCTGAAAGAGCTAAAGAGATCTTATCAGACTCTGAACTCCTTTCACCTTTCAATGATGTAAATTTACAGGTAAATCTTGAACAGGAAAGGTTAATCGCAGAAGTATGGATGCGCAATACTTTTTCTCTTCCCCAGGATACAAATTTTATAACCCTGAGCCCATTTTTAGCAAATGAAACTTTTATTAAAGCCAATGCCTATTGGGATCTGGGATTATATACACTGGCTCGAAATGAATATGAAACATTAAGGACCATTTACGAAAATGACCCGCTGAATCTATTTCGATTAACCAATCATTTCATAGAGATTGGCCTTTATCGCTCAGCTATTTATGCCAGCCGTCAAATTTTAGATTTGGCAAATATGGATGATTTTGCATCGATGAATGCACCGCTCTGGTTCAATCACATACGATTTGGTCTTTATTTCGATGAAATTATTGAAGATGCAGCCAATGAATTTAATTTTGAACCGCTATTAATTTTTAGTCTGATCAGACAGGAGTCATTTTTTGAGGGCTTCATCATTTCATCCGCAGGAGCAAAAGGTCTTATGCAAATCATGCCAGCAACTGGAGAAGAAATAGCAAATCTACTCAAATGGCCGGTCAATTATCAAGAAAGTGATCTATATAAACCGATTGTGAATATTCGAATGGGGACCAGTTATTTATCTCGGATGCGAACATACTTCAATGGAGACATTTTTGCTTCTCTTGCTGCCTACAACGCTGGTCCTGGAAATGTATCCAATTGGCTGGATAAAGCTGATAACGACCCGGATTTGTTTTTAGAAATTATTCCCTTCGAAGAAACACAACGGTATTTGAAGAATATTTACACTTTTTACAGGATCTATGAAACGCTTTACCCTGTAAGAACAGTTCAATAAAAATTTCGTTTCAATTTGGTCAGATATTATCGCAATTTTTTTTCGCATAAATACTATCAACTCCTACAAATTAGGATTTATTGAGAAGCAAAAATTTTTGGGGAGATGAAAGAAAAATGGTGGAAAAGATCCTAAAATTAAATATGTTTAACCACAAACATCACAATTATTTGGTGAAATTGATAGCATAATATATTGGAAGTTTAATTTCGATATATAATCATATTTGTAATTTCCAAACAGATTTATCTAAAATTTTTTCAAGGAGAAAATGACATGAAAGATTTATTTAAGGTCAACACAAAGACCATCGTTGCCACAGGGTTAGGCGCAGCAATTTTCACTCTTCTATTCATGTATGTCAAGGTTCCTTCCCCTGTTCCGGAAACCAGTTTTCAAACTGCTTACGGTGTAAGTGCACTTTTCGCCACCTTGTTTGGTCCCATCGCGGGTGCTCTCATCTCATTCATCGGTCATGCTCTCAGCGACGCTTTTCAGTATGGCTCACCCTGGTGGAGCTGGGTCATCGCCAGTGGCGTTTCCGGTTTCATCTTCGGTTTTACCTTCAAACGCACCAAAGTTGAAGAGGGCGAATTCAAGGGTAAGGACATTATTACATTCAACATTATCCAGGTCATCGGTAACGTCATAGCCTGGGTTGTTATTGCTCCCCTGCTGGACATCCTTATTTATCAGGAACCGGCAAATCTGGTTTTCACCCAGGGCATCACTGCCGCAATCATGAATTCCATCAGTGCCGGCGTGATCGGCACACTGTTGCTAATCGCTTACGCAGCCACCCGCACCAAAAAGGGTAGTCTCAGCATGAAGTAGGGATCACGCCTCTTTTGGGCCGTTTTTGGTCAGTATAAAAGCCCAGACTTTCATGCCAGTAGAGTCTGAGCTTTTTTATTCAATAATGAATGCTTATGAACTTAAAACCAATCATCGAATTCACTAACTTCACATTTCAATATTTCAGTCAGTCTGAACCCACTCTACATGATATTAACTTAAAGATATACCCCGGTCAGAAGATCCTTATAGTAGGTCCCAGCGGTAGTGGCAAGAGCACACTAGGTCACTGCCTGAATGGATTGATCCCGTTTTCCTACAAGGGCGAAGTTCATGGCAGCCTGAAGATCAATGGTCAGGAAACCTCCACACTCGATATTTTCAAGTTGTCAAAAACGATAGGCACTGTATTGCAGGATTCAGATGCCCAGTTTGTCGGCTTGACAGTGGGAGAAGATATTGCTTTTGCCCTCGAAAATGACAACATACCCACGGATGAGATGCACCAGCGTGTGCGCAGTGTGGCACAAATGGTGGACATGCATAACTGGCTAACATCTTCCCCTTACGAACTTTCCGGTGGGCAGAAACAGCGCACCTCCCTGGCTGGGGTCATGATCGACGATGTGGATATTCTGCTCTTTGACGAGCCGCTTGCCAACCTGGATCCCGCTACAGGCAAGATTGCTATCGAGATCATCGATGATATTCACAAGCAATCCGGCAAGACAATTTTGATCATTGAACATCGGCTGGAGGATGTGCTGCATCGGGATATCGACCGGGTGATTGTGATCAATGATGGGCGCATCATTGCTGACATGGATGCCCATTCTCTGGTTGCTTCAGATATATTGCTGGTGACCGGCATCCGCGAACCATTGTATGTTACCGCACTCAAATATGCCGGGGTGCAGGTGACAGAGACAATGCAGGCGGGGTATATTGAGACTCTCAACAGCGAACTATCGCGAGATGCCCTGCAAATCTGGTTTAGGCACATCCAGCCAACCGTATATATCAACACCCACCCATCCATCTTGAGGATGGAAAATATCTCCTTTTCCTATGACGGTCTCCGCCCGGTGCTAAAAGATATCGACTTTGATATTAAAGAAGGTGAGATGGTGTCAATTGTGGGCAAGAACGGAGCAGGTAAATCCACTCTTTCAAAGCTGCTGTGCGGGTTTGAAAGAGAAGACCGTGGACGCATCCTCTATCGCAGTGAGGACATACGGACAAAGTCGATCAAGGAACGGGCTGAAATCATAGGACTGGTGATGCAGAATCCCAACCAAATGATCTCCAAACCACTGATCTTCGATGAGGTTGCGCTTGGACTGCGTCTGCGTCATATACCGGAGGAGAAAATCACCGCTCGGGTAGAGAAAGTTCTCAAGGTGTGCGGTTTAGCACCATTCATAGAATGGCCCATCTCTGCCCTTAGCTACGGGCAGAAGAAGCGTGTCACTATTGCCTCCATTCTGGTGCTTGACCCCAAGATTCTCATTCTGGACGAGCCAACAGCTGGGCAGGATTTTCGTCACTACACCGAGATCATGGAATTCCTGGTAGAGGTCAACAAGCTTGGTGTGACGATCATACTCATCACGCATGACATGCATTTGATGTTGGAATACACTCCACGGGCCATTGTGCTGGCGGACGGACGCAAGATTGCAGACACCGCCGCCGCCAAAGTGCTGACGGATGAGAAGGTAATTGCTGAAGCCAACCTGAAAGAAACTTCATTGTTTGCTCTTTCCCAAATGGTAGATATTGAAGATGGTACGCAGTTCGTGCAGAGCTTCATCGATTATGAGCGGAGGCTGAAAAACCGATGAACATGAAAATGAAACTCTTCTCCTACAATCTGGCCGATACCTTTATTCACCGGCTTTCTGGTCTCACCAAGCTGATTTGCTTCCTGTTCCTTACTTTTGCGGTGATGTATTCCTATGATATCCGCGTTATCCTGGTTGTGATGGTGTTCTCCATCCTGCTTATGCGGATAGCAAAAATCCAGTTCTCACAGGTGCGCTTGATGGTCATTTATGTGCTCATTTTCATTTTGACCAACGCAGTCATCTCGTTCTTCTTCTCGCCCGAGTTTGGAACGACCATCTACGGCACCAGTCACGAGTTTGCCCGAGTGTTTGGCATCTCGCTGACCTATGAGCAGTTGTTTTACCAGGTGACTAAGATGTTCAAGTATGCATCGGTCATCCCGTTGGGTATGATCTTCCTACTCACCACCAACCCCAGCGAGTTTGCATCCTCACTGAATAGCATCAAAGTTAATTATAAGGTTGCCATTGCTGTGGCGTTGACATTACGCTATTTTCCGGATATTCAGCGCGATTACAAAGACATCTATTTGGCTCAGCAGGCACGCGGCCTGGAGTTGTCTCGCAAGGCTAAGTTTATTGACCGTTTTAAGAATTCCCTGCTAATCGTCATCCCACTCATTTTTTCCACTCTTGACCGCGTTGAGGTGATCAGCAATGCTATGGATCTACGCGGATTCTCCAAGGGCAAAACGCGCACCTGGTACACGACGCGCAAGTTTTCGAGGCAGGATGCACTGGCACTGATTGTTTCCGGACTGATCTTTATCGCCACCGTTTCCGTGTCAATCTTCATCAATAAGAGCCGTTTTTATAATCCGTTCATTTAGAGGAGAAATATGTTATGAAACCGATATTGGTATTCCAAACCGATTTTACATATAAAGAAGGTGCTGTCTGCGCGATGTATGGTGTGGTCAAATCCGTGGACCGCGAGTTGGAAATCATCGACGGCACCCATGAAATCCCCCAGTTTGATATCTGGAGTGCGTCCTACCGTCTTGCACAGTCGATGAATTTCTGGCCAAAAGGTACGATCTTTGTCTCGGTGGTCGATCCCGGTGTGGGCACAGCGCGCAAAGCTTGTGTGGCGAAAACGACCGAAGGCTATTTCATTGTGACTCCTGATAATGGATCTTTGACTCACATCAAAGCCTGGCAGGGAATTAGCGAGGTTCGTGAGATTGACCAGAGTGTCAACCGGCTGCGAGGCAAGAACACTGAAAATACCAATGTATTCCACGGACGGGATGTGTTCTCGTATTGTGCTGCCCGTCTAGCCTCTGGCATCATCACCTATGAAGGCGTAGGACCGGCATATTCAGTGGATGAAATTGTTACTTTGCCCATCCATGAGGCGGTGTTAAATGGTGACAAGGTGCGTGGTATTTTTGAAATTGCTGATCCCAACTTTGGCAATCTTTGGACCAATATCCCCCAGTCGTTGTTCAGCGAAGCTGGTTTTGTCTTCGGCGATCATTTGAAAATGACTGTACGGCATGCTGATGAGGTTGTTTTCCAGCAAGTAATAGCACATTACCAGTCGTTTGGTTTCGTGCCCAAAGGGGACTTTGTTATCTACACGAATGAGTTGATGCGGGTGTCACTGGCGGTCAGCCAGGGAAGCTTTATCGAAAGAACGAGGTTCGGGTATGGTAGTGACTGGCAAGTGGAATTTGAGAAACAAGGTAGAAAATAATACAAATGACAGCTTTAAATAACAGATGCATCCAGAACGTCTTGAGGAGATATATCGTGCGTTAAAACAACGAATTTTGTCTCTGGAGCCAATCTAATAATGACACCAGACAAGGGGTTCCAATTTCTTGGATGGAAAATTTGGAAGATAATAGAAATCTATATTTATTATGTTAAGCAGAAAAATAAAAAGGCTCCCGGAGGAGCCTGGATCTCTACTTACAATAATAATCTTAATGGATTCTCTAGTTGAAAAGCCAACACTTTCATGAATTCTGCTGCTTCAACCCCATCAGTCGCTCGATGGTCAGCAGATAAAGTAACTTTCATGCGCCAGGATATTTGAATCTCATCATCTATCACAACCGCTTCTTTTCTTGCGGATGAAACAGCCAATATCGCTGATTCAGGGGGATTAATGATCGCCGCAAAATTCTCAACATCAAACATACCTAAATTGCTGATCGAAAATGTTGAGCCTTCCACATCTTCTGATCTTACTTTTCCTGATCTGACCCTGGCTGCCATTTCTTTTACTTCCTGTGAAATGACACGGATTGGTTTAACAACAGCATCCTTGACGACAATTGTTAATAAACCACCTTCTACGGCAACTGCAACTCCAATATTTACATTTCCATGTTGTAATAACTCATTGTCAGAGACCGATGCATTTAAATTTGGAAACTCGTGCAATGTGAGGGCAGTGGCTTTGATAACATAATCATTGATCGAGATTTTTTGTTGTGCCGGTAATGTTTCATTTACCTGCTTATACACCGACATAAGTGGGTCAACGTTAATGTTCTTCGTAACATAGAAATGGGGAATATTTTGTTTTGAGTCTACCATTCTTCGGGAGATTGCCTGGCGAAGTTTATTTAATGGTTTCCGGTTTTCTTCTCTCGAAAGTTCATCACCTAACCAAATGGTTGATGGTAAAGGTGTACCTGTTTCAGTTTTCTCTTCAACCGCCTTTTCTTTTACTATATCTGGTTTTGTTTCGACAATTTGAGAAGTTTTCTTAGATTTGGATTCCAAAGCTGCTTCGATATCTTTTTTAATGATTCTTCCACCAGGTCCTGTACCTTCCACATCAACAAGATTGATCTTGTTTTCTGATGCCATTTTTCTTGCTACAGGGGAAGCCTTTATTCTTTCACGATCATCTTCTTTACTGGCTACGGTTGTTTTATCTTTTGTAGTATCATCTTCTTTCTCTTGAATCGATTCTGTCTTGGAAGATTTAGGTTCTGGTTTCTTGCCTAACAACGATTCCAGATCTACTTTTTCATCCTTTTCAGCGATGACTGCAATCGGTTCCCCGATGGGAACGATTGCATCTGTTTCAACCAATTGGCTGAAAATGACACCGGAAAAAGTTGATTCAACCTCAACGGTAGCTTTATCCGTTTCAATTTCTGCCAGAACATCGCCTTTCGTAACTTCTTCACCTTCATTCTTGATCCAGCGAACAAGAGTGCCCTCTTTCATATCAAATCCCAGTTTGGGCATTGTTACAATATCAGCCATTACAACACCTCCTTGACAGCTTTAATAATGTCATCAACTTGAGGTAATGCCATTTGCTCCAGGTCACGGTTATAGGGAAGAGGAACTTCCTTTTGAGCAACTCGCTTTATGGGAGCATCTACATAATCAAATGCCTGTTCATAAATTTGAGCAGAAATTTCAGCGCCAACACCGAAGGATTTCCAACCTTCTTCAACAATGACAGCACGATTCGTCTTTTTAAATGATTCGATTACAGGCTCAATATCCAGAGGTCTTAATGTGCGTAAATCAACGATTTCTGCTTCAATTCCATCCTTTGCCAATTCATCTGCTGCTTTTAATGAAAGTTCAAGCATCTTGCTGTAAGTCACAATGGTTACATGGTCACCATGTCGTTGTACGGTTGACTTACCAATGGGAACAATATAATCACCATCCGGAACCTCACCACGAACCTGATAGAGGGTAGCGTGCTCGATAAACATAATCGGATCATTTGAACGAATGGCTGCCTTTAACAAACCTTTAGCATCCGCTGGTGTGCCAGGAGCAACTACTTTCAATCCTGGAAAGTGAGCAAAAATGGCGTCAGGGGTCTGTGAATGGGTTGCGCCTAATTGTCGCCCACCTCCCCCAACAGTTCGGATGACCAATGGCAGTACCATCTGACCGTTGAACATGTAATGCATTTTTGCGGCTTGATTCACGATATGATCCATAGCAGAAAATGCAAAATTGATTGTCATTAATTCTGCAACTGGACGAGTCCCAGTCATTGCAGCACCAATCGCTGAACCAATAATCACAGCTTCGGAAATAGGAGTATCCCTAACTCGTTCAGCGCCAAAATGGTCATAAAAACCTTTTGTGACTGCATAAGTTCCACCCCATACACCTACTTCCTGTCCCATGATAAATACTTGCGGATCCCGTTCCATTTCTTCCCACAAAGCCTGTGAAATGGCCTGACGCATTGTTATTTTTGCCATTTTTACCTCCCTT
>Ga0068713_1001164_pt1 | contig 37553 bp, 31 predicted proteins | sample MTBAKSrepl2MetaG_FD_62223 | JGI IMG/M metagenome (GOLD analysis project Ga0068713, IMG submission 62223) | Enrichment culture microbial communities om Arthur Kill intertidal strait, New Jersey, USA, that are MTBE-degrading - MTBE-AKS2 (Arthur... | ecosystem: Environmental > Aquatic > Marine >... | reverse complement strand
GTTTGGGCTGGCAGTGCTGGTTTACCTGATCAGCCGTCTGATCCGCCTGGCGGATTTTCCGATTTATTTCTTCACGGATGAGGCCATTCAAACCGTGCTGGCGCAGGATTTTATCCGGGATGGTCTGCGGGGCTATGAGGGCCAGTTCCTGCCCACCTTTTTCCAGAACAGCCGGTTGTACAATCTGGGTGTTTCGGTGTACTTACAGGTGCTGCCTTACCTGATGTTTGGTAAATCGGTGGTGGTGACCCGGGGTGTTTCCGTCCTGGTGACCAGCCTGGCGGCGGTATGGGTTGGGTTGACACTGAGACAAGCCTTTTTAGATCGTTTTCCCTGGCTGGGTGTGCTGGCGCTTTCGGTAACCCCGGCCTGGTTCCTGCATTCCCGCACCGCGTTTGAGACCGTGCTGGCAACCACGTTCTACGCCGGCTTTCTGTATTACTATCTGCGGTATCGCACCGGCACGCCGCAAAAACTTTACCTGGCCGTTTTCATGGCCGCGTTGACTTTTTACAGCTACAACCCGGCCCGGGCGGTGATCGCGGCTACCGCGGCGGCCCTTTTGGCGCTGGATTGGCGGTACCACTGGCAGCAGCGCCAGGTTGTTCTGAAAGCACTCATCCTGACCCTTGTTGCCGCCGTCCCACTGCTCCGGTTTGAAATCACCCATCCCGGCACCGCGGAGCAGCAGCTGGCCCAATTGAACTCCTATTGGACCCAGCCCCTGCCGCTGGCGGAAAAAGTGCAGCGCTACGGCCAGGAGTATCTGCGCGGGTTGGACCCCCGGTTCTGGTACCTGCAGGACAACCAGTTCATCCAGGGCAGGCATGTGATGGACAATTACGGCCACCTGCCGCGGGCGCTTTTGCCGGTTTTACTGTTGGGGATCCTTCGCGCTCTAAAACACATCCGCTCGGCGCCTTACCGCACCGTACTGGTGGCAGCGCTTGCCGCGCCCGTTGGGGCCGCGCTGGTGGAAATCGGGATCACCCGCGCCATGACCATGGTCATCCCAGCCGCCCTGCTGACTGCTCTGGGTTTTTCAGCGATCCTGGCGTGGGTGGAACGGCGCTGGTCGGTCTCAGGGCGGCCGTTGGCTGTGGCGGCTTTTGTGGGGCTGGCAGGGTTGAACATCTGGATGACATGGGACGCGCTGGAGAACGGGTCAACCTGGTCAACCAATTACGGGATGGGTGGAATGCAGTATGGAGCCAGACAGGTATTCGCGGAAATCGAAGATATCCTCGAAGAAGACCCCGACCAGAAGATCATTGTCTCCCCGAACTGGGCCAATGGCGCCGATATTGTGGCGCGGTTCTTTTTTGACGATCCGCTGCCGTTTGAAATCGCCAGCATCGATTCCTATATTACCGAATACCGTCCATTAGATGACCGCCCGCTGCTGGTGATGACCCCATGGGAAGTGGATAAGGCTGTCGAATGTGGTAAGTTTGCCACGCTGGAAGTTACCCGGACTCTGTTCTATCCCAACGAACAGCCGGGATTTTTCTTTATCCATCCGCAATATGTGGAAAATATTGAGGAGATCTTCACGGTGGAACTGGCTGCCCGGCGCGCCACCCGGATGGGGACCGTTTCCCTGGCCGGCGCTCCCGTTGTGGTGCGCTACTCCGCGCTGGATATGGGTGAGATTGAAAACGTGTTCGATGGTGACCCCAACACGCTGATCCGCACTTACGAGGCCAACCCCCTGCAGTTGGAGGTGGGGTTTCCACAAACTCGCCCGATTTCCGGTCTGGATCTGCGGATCGGCGGAGAGCCTACCGAGCTGACCATATCCTTGCTGGATGAGGTCGGGGAGCTCTTGCTGGAGTTCCAATCGGAGATCGCAGAAAACCCCGAACCGCGCACAGTTTCTGTGGATTTCGAACAGATCGTGGAAACCAGCAGCCTAAAGGTTTTAGTGCGCAACATGAACAATGCTGAACCAGCGCATGTTCATCTGTGGGAGTTAACGCTAAAATAAGAATATGAATGCTTTGCGAAACGCCCAACCCCCGGCGGGGAAGCGGCGGCCCTTTGAAATTTATGCCCTCATCGGGGGCGCGATGGTTTTTTCGGCGGCAGGTTGGCTGAGGGTTCAGCAGGCTGTGGTGTACTGGGACTGGATCGAGCCGCCGGCGTTTCCATTCTCGGCGTGGTATGTGGCGGCAGGCGGCGTGTGCTGGGGGTTGGCGGGCCTGGCAGCCGCCGGATTGCTGTGGTCCCGCCACCATTGGGCGGCGCGATTTGCCCGCCTGGCAGCCAGTTTCTACGCGATCAGCTATTGGCTGGACCGGCTGTTGTTTACACGCTCGCAGTCGTCCCGGGTAAACCTGGGGTTTACCTTAGGGTTCACAATCGCGGCGTTGGGTTTTGTGTTTGGAGCGCTGCAAATGGAACGCCAGAAACGATATCTGGCTTACCAGGACCATCAAAATAAAAGAATGTAACCGGTCCGGACGGCCATGCCATCTTGACTGAAGGCTTGTTGGATGAAAGGATCATCCTGAGCGATAGGAAGCCTGACAGAAGGAGAAACTATGAATAACCAGGAGATTGAGGTCAAATTCTTTGTGGATGATCTGGAGGATATCGCCAGGCGGATTGCCGGTGCTGGCGGACAATTCGCGATTTCACGGGTGCGCGAAGTCAACCTGCGCTTTGACAAACCTGACCGCAGCCTGACCCAGGTCATGCAAGTTTTACGGCTGCGCAAAGATTTTAAATCACGTCTGACATTCAAAGGACCTTCGCTGGGGGATGAATCGGTCAGCGTGCGTCAGGAGATCGAATTTGAGGTCAGCAGCTTCGAAAACGCGCAGAAATTCCTTGAAGCCCTGGGGTATGAGATGTATTTGATGTATGAAAAATACCGCACCACCTACACCCTGAGCAATGTCATCGTCGTGCTGGATGAAATGCCGTACGGCAACTTTGTGGAAATTGAAGGGCCGGACGCGGATTCGATCAGGCAGGTGGCCGAAGATTTGAAACTCGACTGGGAGGCACGCTGCACCGACAGCTACACCCTGTTGTTCCGCCAGCTTAAAGAAAGTCACCAGCTGGATGTCAGGCAGTTGAGTTTTGAGGACTTTGAAGGACTGCATTTCACCGCGGAAGACTTTGGCCTCAAACCGGGCAGCCTGGTATAAACATACCTGCCGGCCACCGTGTTTTTGAATAACACAGTGGCTTAACCAAAATGCCGGAAGATGTTCCGGCATTTTGAGTTTAAGCAGCGCGCAAAACTGAATGGTTTCATAAAGCGCGAGCCTGTTCTTGCAAGGTACGATCCTCCGGGCTGGTGGGTGTGATCTCAATCCCATGCGGCGCGGATTTACCATCCGGGCCAACATGCACAAAGGTGATGAACCCTTCCACCACCGTTTCACCGTGGATATAAATCGCGATGTGGGCTACCAGTTTGGTGCGGCCTGCCAGGATGATCTTGCTGTCAAAGCGCACTACTTCACCGCGGCTCACCGGCCTGGAAAACAACATCCCGTGGATTTTCAGGCAGACGATATTTTCCGGGTTGGTGATGCTGGCCGCGGCTATAAAACCGGATTCAACAAACCACTCGGCGGTACGTCCCGCGTAAAGTGTCCCGTGGTGGTTCAGATCCTCGCTCTTCACGAGGTGGTAGGTGGAATGGGTAACAACATCCATTTGCAATATTCCTTTCCGGCCAGGCTCCTGCCCGCGCCGCTGGGTGGTCAAGACAGATGCTAAACTGGCGGAATGGCACGCCGCGATCAGACAGCGGCCCCACCGGCACCGATTCGACGCCTGTTCCACGGAGCGTCCGCGAAGGCGAACTCCAAAAACCGCCTTCCCGCTCCAGGCTTTAACAGGTCACAGGGTAAATCACCCGCGCAAACCCTGTCAGCGGAGCTTTTTGCCCAGCGAAGCCAGGTAGACCACAAACAGCTCCTCGCCATCCAGGTTGAGGGCCGCGTTCAGGCGGGCATCGTCAAAGGCCGCGATGCCGCATATCCCACAGTCAACAGGCTCCGCGGCCAGATACAGATTCTGGCAGACATGCCCGGCATCCAGATGCAGATAGCGATAGCCGCGCTCTCCGTAACGCCATGTCATCCGCTCGCGCACCGCCACCCAGATGAAATTGACCGCGCTGTAGACGATTTTGGACTGTTTCAGGCAGGCCTCAACCAGTTGTTCCGGGAGACCGGGATCCTGATCCAGGGGCTGCAAAGCATGCGCTGAAGCAACATAGCGGTACAAACCCGGTTCCACCCCCACGACACGGTTCACCAACAGATAGGTTTCAAAAGCATGGCGCGCGCCAGCGGAGGGAACTGTTCGGAAGGTTACCGGCCGGTTGGTAACCGATTTGATCCCCTGGGTACACCACAGCAGGAAAGAGAGTTCCTCAAGGCTGAGGCTTTCCTCGCGGTATTTCCGCCAGGTTTTACGCCGCTCAATCGCTTCACGCAAATCCAGCGCGGGGATGTGTACATCTTGCGGTGCTGGCAAAGCCAGCAGCTCCACCCCTTCGGGCACAGGGAGTTCCAGGGGCGGCTGCGGCAGGCCGCGTTCCTGTTGAGATGCTTCCATGCGGTCGTAACAGGTGTTGCGCATGAAATCGCGTCCGGCATTTCTTGTCATGGAATCGACTCCTTCATTTGAAAACAAATTTATTCAACTGACTTAATGATTTTACCAAGAGAAGCAATATATGCCACAAAATCCTTCTCTCCATCCAGGCCCAATGTGGCGTTCAGGCGCGGGTCATCAAAAGAACCAATCGCGCACACCCCGCACCCCAGCGGTTCGGCGGCCAGGTACAGATTTTGGCAGATGTGGCCGGCATCCAGAAAGAGAAAGCGATAGCCGCGGTCGTAATACCGCCAGGTCATCCGCTCGCTGGCAGCCGCCCAGAAAAAGGTGACCGCGCTGGCGCGGATTTGCGCCTGATTATAACAATCCTGAAAAATTCGCTCACGCATATCCGGGGTGGTGTCGAGCGGCAGGAGGCTGTGCCGGGTGGCGATGAAACGATACAGGCCAGGTTCCACCCCCAGCACCCGGTTGAGGACCAGATAGGTCTCAAATGGATGACGGGCGCCCGCCGAAGGTACAGTGCGGAGGGTGGTGGGCCGCGGGGTCACGGACTTCACTCCCTGGGTGTACCACAGCAAGAAGGAAAGTTCCTCCAGTGAAAGCGGCTGCTCGCTATAGCGCCGGTGAGTGCGCCGGTTGTCCATGGCTGCGCGTAAATCCAGCGCGGGTGTCCGAAAAGTGTTTGGATCAGGCAGCGGGATCAGCTTTGTATCCTGCGGGTAATCCATCTCCAACGGCGGGCGCGGTGCCGGATTGTGATGGTCTTTATCAAGCTGGTAGGGCGCCCGGGTTCTGCGCAGAAATTCAGGACCAATCGTATTTCGCATTTCATTCACCTCAATTCGGAAAATCTGTTTACCGGCTGCCATTCCATCAAAGATACGCTGACTGATTTTAGCCTGTCCAGCACAAAAAATATGATTTAATGAACCAGCCCATTTTATCACGCGCGGTTGAATCGGGTAAAAAGCGCCGCGGTCTCTTGCGATCCCTTCTAAAAACCTTTACAATCACAGCATCATGCTTAAAAAACTTGATTCCCTGCGGAAAATGGCGTTGTTCACCCATCTGACGGATGCCACACTGCGACAGCTCGCTGAAGTGGCCATCCAGCGCAAGTATGCCCCGGAGGAGATCATCCTGTTTGAAGGCGACCCATGCGAAGCGGCCTGCTGGGTGGTTTCTGGCGTGGTGCGAATCTACCGGCTCTCCCCGGAAGGACGCGAACAAGTGCTGGTGCAGCTGGGGGAAGGGCAATCTTTCAACACCGTCCCTCCGCTGCGCCCGGAAGGGATCAACCGGGCCAGCGCAAGGACACTGACAGACACGGTATTGTATCTTGTGCAGAAAGAAGATTATCTGCGCCTGGTGAGGACCTGCCCGGACCTGGCATACGCCGTCCTGGAGAATTTCGCGGAGCGGCTGGAACACCTGACCAGGCTGGTGGAAAACCTGGCGCTGCATTCCGTCCGTGGGCGGCTGGCGCGGTTTTTGCTCGACCAGGCTGAAGATCAGGGTGAGATCACACGCGGCTGGACCCAGGATGAGATCGCGGCCCACCTTGGAACCGTCCGCGATATGGTAGGGCGTGCTTTACGGTCTTTCATCGATGGTGGTTTGGTACGCAAAGAGCGCAACCGCCTGGTGCTGATTGATCGCGAAGGCCTGGAAAACGAAGCGAAGTTTTAGACTTCTGACTTTTGTCGTATCCTTCCGGCTGCCTTTCTGGTATTCTGTAGTCAGGAAAAAAAAGCGATTTTACCATGACAAACAACTGGACACTCCCTGAAATTGATTTCAACCGATGTACGGCATGCGGCCTGTGCGCTGAGCGCTGCCCGGAGCACGCGCTGGATTTGATTCCTGGGCAAGGTCTGGTCTTCACCCGGCCGGAGCAATGCACCTACTGCACGATCTGCGAGGAAGTGTGTCCGGAAAAAGCGATCCGCTGCGAGCTGGAAATTGTCTGGGGAAACACCTGAAAAACATATTATGGTAAGGCAAATTTACCCGCGTTCGATACAGGAGGTCTGAAATGAGTGAATTTATCAACAATACTACCCGGCGCAAGGAGATGATCAAGAATATCCTGCGCGGTTTGCATGAGGGGAAACCTTTGGAAGAGCTGAAAGCCCAGTTCGCCGAACTGGCAAAAGAAGCGGATGCTTCGGAAATCGCCGAAGTCGAGGAAATGCTGATCAATGAAGGGATGCCCGCGGAAAACATCCAGGCATTATGCGACCTGCATGTGGCCGTGGTCCGGGAGGCCCTGGATCAGCAGCCTTCTTCCGAGACGGTCCCCGGGCACCCGGTATTCACATTCCGGGCGGAGAATCAGGTGGGAGCGAGATTTTTGAATGGACTGCAGGACGCCCTGTCTGTGCCAGGCTCGGCCGGGTTGGCGGCCGCCCAACAGCAGCTTCAAAAACTGATGGAGTTTGAACGCCACTACCTGCGCAAGGAGAACCTGCTGTTCCCCTTCCTGGAAAAGCACAACTTCACCGGGCCTTCCGCGGTCATGTGGGGAATCCATGATGAAATCCGGGCGGGCTGGAAGCAATTGAACGCGCTGTTGGAAGCCGGCCCCCAGGGAAACGAAACCGCGTTTACCGCCAAAGTGCACGAGGTTTTTGCCAAAATTGAACACCAGATGCGGGAAATGTTCTATAAAGAGGAGAAAATCCTGTTCCCCGCCTCGATGGAGCGGTTAAGCGAGAGCGATTGGGCGGCAATCCGCGAACAGGAAAGCGAACTGGGCTACTTCATCATCCTGCCCAGCGCGGAATGGAAACCTGAGGTCAAAGAAGCGCCAGCGGCCGCGCCCACCGCTGGAAAAGCGGAAAGTGTACCGGTCACCGCCGGTGAAATCCCGCTTTCAACCGGTGTATTGACCCCGGAGCAGATCAACCTGATGCTGACCCACCTGCCTGTAGATATCACCTTTGTGGATGAGAATGACCGCGTCCGGTTTTTCTCCCAGACCCAAGAGCGCATTTTTGAACGCCAGCCGGCCATCATCGGACGCAAGGTGCAGAACTGCCACCCGCCTCAAAGCGTGGATAAAGTCCAGAAGATTGTGGATGATTTCCGCACCGGTAAGCGGGACGTGGCGGAGTTCTGGATCCAGATGATGGGAAAATTCATTCATATCCGCTATTACGCGCTGCGGGATGCCGCCGGAAATTACCGCGGGACGATTGAGGTCTCGCAGGATGTCGCCCCCATTCGGGCTCTCGAAGGGGAAAAACGGTTGCTGGATGACGAAGGATAAACCAGCTTAACACTGCCGATATCACCAGGCCGGTACAGATCTGTGCCGGCCTGGTGATTTTTCTTACACCCATATTGAATTGACCATCAGGATTCCGTATACTCAAATTATAGAAATTCCAGATGGGTGCCTTCAGCAGCAGCCCGAATTCCATAAGATCGATCAGATAAACGTACGGCTCCTGTCGTGGGGCATCTGTACGTTTTTTTTGATCCATCCACAGGGAAGGAGCTGACCATGGAACTGGTTGTTGAGTTTGGGGATGAAACACTCCGGCAGCACATCCTGTATGAACTGTCTGTGGTCACGCGGATCATTGCTCGCCAGACCACCCTCTGGCGATCGAGAAAATCATTGTCCCCACAGATTATCTGAACCAAATCAATTCATTCCGGCAAGAGCACTACGAACCATCCTGCCGGGGGATCAAATCGTTAGCCAAAATGTTGGACCTGCCGGATCGCTATATGATTGTGATCTCGCCAGACCTGTACACAGGCCATTATGATATTTATCAGCGTTTTTTTGTTTACCTGCACGAGATCTACCATGTTCTTAACCGCAAGCAGATTCAGGAGCCATCCACACCTTCAATTTCCGAGATGATCTATTTCACCAATCTTTGCAGCCTGTTTGATGAATATGTCGCCAACCGGGACGCGCTTCGGGTGCTGGAAACTGTTTTCGTAGAGAAGCGCAAAGACATATTCCAGAGCATTGAGCGTGATCTGAACGCGTTTATTTTGATCCTTCAGGATGAGCGCTTCGTGGAGGATATCGAAGAGAAATTGCAGCAGTTCCAAATCTACGAGGATCTCCCGAAGTTTCTTCAAAATATCCGTAAAGACTTCAGCGAAATTTCACTTACCACTGTGTTCGTTTTTTCCATCCTGGACCATTTTCCCCGGTTTGAGCGATACTTGCCGGCGGTGCAGACCTCTGACTTTGTGAACAGGGAAACGTTGGCGCTGATGAATTACTTTCGCCAGAAATACGAACAACGCAATTTTGATTTGAGGGATGGTCTGAAGGTTATGGATGGGTTTATGGCCAATTTTGGAACCCGTTTTGATGACGCGCTGGAGGTGGGAACGTACCAGCTCCAAACGAACTCCTCAAATTGATTGCCGGCTGCAATAACCGTAAAAAACCGTGGAAAATAATATTTGTGCCACTGAACCCTTTCAGGCTCAGGTGTCCGAATTCCCGAACAAGCCCGCTTCCATGTAATACCAGGTGCCGTCGCGCAGGGCGTAGAACCAGACCATGTGTTCGTTGCTGTTCGCATTGAAGGCCGCCGGTTCACAGCAGCGGTAATGCACGACCTCATCATAACGCTCGCTCATCACCTGCCCAGCATACACCATACCCACCATGCCATCTCGTTTATGGTCGATAAAGAAGAAAAATGGTTCGCCATCCAGCAGCCGCCAGTGGAAAACCTGGTCAAAACCGTACTGCTGGTTAACGCTTTGCCCGTTGATGAAAACCTCATGGGGCACTTCCAGCGCCCAACCGCCCTGCCACGGCCAGAAACCCTTGAGCGGGCTGGAGACTGCCATGTCCTCTTTCACCCGGGTGGAAAAAATGGCCTCATCTCCCCGCATCACCACCACCCGGCCCCCGTGCACCTCAGTACGCACCAGATCATTCCCGGCGTAGACTGGCATGGTAGAGATCGCGTACACTTCACCCAACGGTTCCGCCCCACTTTTGCTGACCAGCAGCCGGCGGCCGTGGTCATTCTCCACCGGCAAAGCAAAGTCCGCGCCATCCTCCCGGACAGTGGGCGTCCAAAAAAATGTGACATTGTCCACCAATACGGCATCCCCCTGCATCACCTGATAGGAATAGTCTGGGTCGTCCGGGTGCGGGCGTAATTCATAACCAAAGGGTTTCAGCAGGGTATTCGGGGTTTTGAGCCGCGTTGCCGAATCGGGAACGCGCCAGCCTTCGCGGAGTGCCAGCACATCATCGGGAATCCGCTGTTTGAATTCGAAATGATCAGGTGTATCCACAGACGCGGAACAAATCGCGTGTTCCTCTATAACGAGGCTTGAGACATCAGGATTAACTTTTTCAGGCGGTTCAGCTGGTTTTTCTGCAGCGCCGCAACCCGATAACATCATCACCAGGAAAAACCCAAGACACCACCCGAGCAAGCTGCTTCTCATCACAAACATAAAATTCACCTCCAAATATCTCCATAAAGACAAAATGCTGCGGCGATTCACAAACTTGTTGTCATCCTCATTAAAGTTTTAGCGACCGCAAATCAAACAGGAGATCACCTGACCCTGATCAGCATTTCTTTCAGGTTATACCTCTTAAAAGAGCTGTTTACAAGCTTCGAAAGTTATTATGGAACGCGGCAAACGCGCCCAACAAAAACTCGTATGTTTCCAAACTTGACATTTTACAGTTAAGGTGTAAAATAACAGTACAACTGTAAAAAATAATTGTAAAAGCGTGGTGAGGGATGCAAAAAATTTTCACACTGGATGATCTGGTAAAAAAAAGCGGGGTTTCCACCCGTACTATTCGATTTTATATACAGGAGGGTCTGCTTCAAGGCCCTGATTCCCGGGGGAAATTTGCGCATTATTCTCAGCAGCATCTCGATCGTCTTGAAACGATCCGAAAATTAAAAAGGCTACGCCTGCCGCTGGAAGAGATCCGTCATCTGTTAAACACCATGACGCCTGGCGAGATCGACCAGATCCGGCAAAATTCAGATCTCCCCGACCAGGGAATATACAAAAAAAAGGAGGGTCAAAAGCTGCCAGGGCCGTCTGCTGGCTCCAGCGCGCTCGCATATATCCAGAATCTGACGCAAGCACATGAAAATATCCAGCAGTTCTCCGAATCTCAAGACCGGACCCCATCCACCTCCAGGCAACACAAGACACATTCCGCTTCGCGAGAAAAAAACAAAAAAACACTCCGCCCGGCAAACGGAGCGGAAACCTGGCAAAGAATCATTCTGCAGGAGGGGATCGAATTGCACATCCGTCAGGACATTAATTTGCATCAGGAAACAAAAGTTAAGAACTTGATCAAGTATATCCAACAACATTTCAGCAACGAATCAAAATAGGGAGAAATAACGAATGAAAGAGACCGGAAAAGAGGGAAAGGTTATTTTGAAAGCGTCCGTTGACAAACCAGTGATCGCGCGCGACAAGCCAGGCATGCGTATTCTGGAAATTGTTGTTACCCCACCGGAAACTAAAGATAAAAAGGAGCGTGCACCGCTCAATCTGAGCCTGGTTCTGGATCGCAGCGGCTCAATGAGTGGCGACAAACTCCATTTTGTTAAGCAGGCCGCTGCCCAAGTGATAGATTTGCTGAGCGAAACAGACCAGGCCTCAGTTACTGTTTATGACAATTATGTTGAAACATTGTTCCCCGCGATACCCATGACGGATCAAAACAAAGTGCAGGCCAGAACAAGCATACAGGAAGTCCGTACGGGGGGCAGTACCAATCTTTCGGGTGGGTGGTTAAAGGGATGCAAAGAAATTGCCAAAACCGCAAATGAATCTACGATCAATCGCACCTTACTTCTGACAGATGGCCTGGCAAATCAGGGAATTCGTGATATCGACGAATTATCCACTCATGCCCGGGAATTGTTTGAACGCGGCATATCCACTTCCTGCTTTGGGGTAGGGGCAGGCTATAACGAGCATATCCTCGAAGCGATGGCGAACAGCGGGGGCGGAAATTTTCACTTTCTTGAAACATTGAGTGCCATTCCAGTAGTTTTTGAACGGGAATTCAAGGAACTTATCAATGTCTCTTTGCGAGACGTAGAAATCACACTCAAATTACCGCCACAAACCAAAGCCGAGGTAACGGCCGGTTGGCAATCTAAAAAGATCGAGGATCAATTAAAAATATTTCTTGGCAATCTGTATTCGGGACAGAAGCAGTCCATTTATATCAAAATTGATTTTGATGAGGGTTTAGATTGTGATGAAATAATCGTTCCAGTCATTGTTCGGGGTAAGGGTGACACGCAATTCTTATACGAGGAAACCGAGACGGTTACCTTAAAGACAGTATCCTTAGACGAAGAAGCCGCCAATGAACTTGACGCTGAGCTTATGGCGCGGTTTGCACTGGTGGATGTAGCGGAAAAAGCAAATGAAGCACTGAAACGGGAGCGTGCCGGCGACAGGAACGGTGCCTCACATTTAATGCAAGAATCATTACAGGAAAACCGCTCCTATTTGCCAGCTCCTATGATTGAGAAATACCAATATATGGAAACGCAAATGCGTGAAGGAATGAGTGAAGATGTAAGGAAACGACATCACCGCCAGGAATATGAAAACAGGCGCGGGCGGGGGATTGTGCGGCATTACAATGTAAAGCTTGTAAATGGTCGCCTGGTTGCGGAAATTGAAGGAAGATCCGTATTGGTCGCCAGCGGATTCCCGACCAGCGCGGGGGAAGGTCGAAACTGGTATTTTCTCAACGAGCTGCATCCATTGAGACCTGACCATGAGGGCGTATCCCTCGAGCTCTTGAGCAAGAAGTTAGGAATCCAGGTGGATATGCTGCTTGGAACCGACATAATGTACAAATATAATGTAACCATCGATCTTTTTCGCCAAAGGATGCAATTCACCCAAAATCCGCTGCCGCAGTACTCCGGCGTTCGGGTGGCAATGGACTCCACATGGGGCGTAAAAATCTCTCCCTGTTCTGTGGCCGGGCAACCCTGCCGAATGATCGTGGACAGCAGCGCAAAACTTTCTTATGTCGATCATGAAATCGCAGCTCAACTATCCCCGATTGGAAAAGAAACCGATTTCTACGCGAGTGTAGGGGAATTCGAAACACCCGTTTATGAAGTACCGGTTCAGGTAAGCGGCTTGGACTTTACGGTGCGGTGTGGTGTACTGCCGCGGTTATTGGAAAAAACGCTTTTTGTCAGGGGAAAAAGAGGTATTATCGGTTCAGAACTTTTCCAGAAATATGTTGTCGATCTGGCCTTTCCGGAGAAATATGTACTTTTACAACCCGGCAAATAACTCTGAAAGCACGATACCCAATTATATGGATGGACACTATGGCAAAATTTGAAGGAACGATCCAGGAATATCATGATTTTATCGGGCCGAGAATTCGAAACAAAATCAATTCGTTGACCAGAAGTAACAAAAAAGAACAGAATGGGAAATGTCAGCATTGCGGCAAGAAGGCTGAGCTCCAATCCGCTCACAAATATGGCTATGAGCGGAGAAAGATCATTGAAAAAGTGTTGGAGGCATATCAAATAAATGACGAGCTTGTTTCCTGCGATCTTGGCGAAACAGAAAATAAAATCCTTGAAGCACATCGTCCGATCGAAGACACCTTTCTGTTTTTATGTCCTGCATGCCATCATAAATATGATGCGGAAAACAAAACTAAACTACCCAACAACAAAAAAAATGCACCACCGAAATCATCAAAAGGAAAGAGGCAAGCTGATATGGAAATGAGTGATGATCAACTTAAAAGAAACATTCAGTCCGTTGGTAAAGGGTGTTTTGTGAATTATTTTGAAAAATTTCGGGATTTAGAGCAATCACCGGAAGATTTGGTTGATCTACTGGTGAGAGAAAAGGGCTATGAAAAAACAGCATCCAGAACAAGAGTAAATTGTTCAAGAAGAATTATTGAGGCTGGACGTGCTAAAGAAGTGCTGTTGGATATAACCAAATCAACGGTATTAAAAGACCCTATCAAAGCTAAGGCGCTGGAATTGCTACTGGAGTATTATCCGTAGTATTCAAATATTCAATATTCTCATAAAAAGACCTCCTATGCCATATTGTTACATAGGAGGCTTTTTTTATCTTGTTTTAGCGGGGCAGTTCAAAATCAATATCAGCGATCTTCCTGATTATAAATCCGCAGGAAAATTTCCACCACCTGCGGGTCAAAGAGCTTTCCGGCCTGTTCGCGGATATAGTTCAGGGTCTTTTCCTCCGGCCAGGCTTCCCGGTATGGGCGGTCAGAGGTCAGCGCGTCCCACACATCCACCACCGCGAAGATGCGTGCCGGCAGGGGAATGTGCTCCCCTGATAGCCCTTCGGGGTAGCCGCTGCCATCCCAGCGCTCATGATGAGAGTAGGGAATCTCAAGCGCCTTTTGAAGATAAGGAATTTTGGAGAGCAGTTTGCGGGCAAAAACCGGGTGCTGCTTCATCTGCGTCCATTCTTCATCTGTCAGAGGGCCGGGCTTGCTTAAGATGCGGTCGGGGATACCCACTTTGCCGATATCGTGGAGCATCGCGCCGCGCTGGATATGGATGATCTCCTGTTCGCTGATCCCCATGGCGCGCGCCAGCCGGTTCGTCATTTCCGCGACCCGGCGTGAATGTCCTTCAGTCTCATGGTCCCGCAACTCCAACGCGTTGGCCCATCCCTCCAGGGTGGTATCATAAGCCAGCCTCAGCTCTGAGTTGGACTTTTGCAGATTGCTGAACAGGGCGGCGTTGTCAATGGCAATGGCTGCCTGTCTGGCCAGCACATCCAGGAAATTTGTCCATTCGTCATCCACATTGAGGGGTGAGCGATGGAAAATTTCCAGCACACCCTTAAGCTCCCCTTTGGCGATCAAGGGCACGCCAAAATAGGCCACAAACCGCTCTTCTGAAATAAGTGTGGTGTACGTCTTTTTCTCAGGCGTATCAGAGAGATTGGCAACCCGGATCGTTTTCCGTTCCAACGCGGCCCTTCCCGCCAGACTGCGACCTAACCGGACACGAAAATCCGATTGGGAGATCCAGAATCCATTTCGGGCGGCGCTTTTCAGGGTTTGCATCAATGGATCATACAATAAGATGTCGCTGGCATCCACACGCAGCTGATTGATAACCTGATTCAGGATCACATCCAGGGTAAAGTCCAGATCCAGACTGGAAGAAATGGCGAGATCAATATTGTGGAGGGCAGAAATCCGTTCAAGCTGGCGCTGTATTTGGGTTTCCGCGTTTTTTCTATTGGTTATATCACGGTCCACTCCCCGGATGCCGGTAACCCTGCCATCCGAATCGAAGGTGGGCACCAGATTCACCTCATAGATGGACACCCGTCCACCCGGGAGCGGGGTTTCAACCTCAAAGTGCTCCGCCTCGCCGGTATCCAACACCCGGCGATACCTGTCCGCCCAATCCCGCGCCAGTTCCGGTGGGAAGCCCAACTCCTCATCATTTTTGCCAATGATCTCTTCGGACTCCATCCCCAACACGTCGCAAAACGCCCGGTTGACAGCAGTATGACAAAGGTCAGAATCCAGGGTGTAGATCAGGTCGTCCGTGTTCTCCACCAGAGACCGGTAACGTTCCTCGCTCTCGCGCAAGGTAAACTCCAACTCTTTTTGCGCGGTCAAATCGGTATAAATGATCAGGATATTGTCACCAATCACAGAAGTGCTGGCCAGAACGATCTTCTTGCTGCCGTCCTTACAGGTTACTTGCAGCTCTGTGGATTGAATTGCCGTATTTTTCGCCCTGGAAAATGCGACGGTCTGCTCCCAGAACCGGTACCGTTCATCCCGGTAGACTTCATCTGGATAGGCCAACTTCCGCCAGGTGTCCATATCCTGTATTTCTTCCAGGGTGTAGCCAAAGACCTTCTTAAAGGATCTGTTGAGATAGATGATTTTTTTGTCCTGGTCGAGTACGGTGACAGGTAGTGGGGAAGTGTCGATCAGAAGGCGGAAGCGGTTCTCTTGTTCCTGGACCAGCGTTTCAGCCTGTTTCTGGTCTGTGATATTCAGAATCACCCCATCCCACTGGATACTTCCATTCTCCTGCCGGTTTGGTTGGGAGATACCCTTCATCCACTTCTCCCCACCGCCAGCTGGTAGAATGCGCCATTCATAACTCCAGGGTTCCGATTCGTTTTCGGCCTTTGCCATGGACTGGCGGAAGTCTTCCAGGTCATCCGGGTGGATCAGCGACCACATCAGGCTGCCATCCCGCATAACTTCTTCAGGTTCCAACCCACATACTGCTTTGACCCGCGGGCTGATAAACAAAAATTCACCACTCAGGTCATCCGGCTTTTGCAGATACTGATATATCACACCGGGAATATTTTCTGCCAGGTGAGCGTATCTTGCCTCGCTGGCGCGCAGGGCTTCTCCGGCCTTTTTTTGCTCTGTGATATCTTCCACAATGGAGATAAAGTACTTCCGATGTTCCAATTTCGACTCAACCAATGTAACAGCCAGTCTGATCCATACCACGTGACCATTTTTTTGGATAAAGCGCTTCTCTAAAGAGAACTGATCCTGCTCACCGTCCAACAGACGCCTGGATTGCTCAAGGTTTTCTTTCAGATCATCGGGATGGGTGATTTCCTGAAAGGTCAGGCGCTGCATCTCCTCCTCACTATATCCGGCAATCTGGCAGTAGCGCTGGTTAACCTTGAGGAAATGCCCATCTTCAGATACAACACTTACACCCACCGCCGCCTGTTCAAAAACCCCCCTAAAACGCTCTTCGCTCTCCCGCAGCGCCATTTCAGCGAACTTCCGCTCAGAAATATCTTCCACAGCGGCAATCGCGTATTCCACCTTACCGCTCACCGCACGCTTCAGCGCGGCGGTCAGGTTGACCCAGACCACCCGACCATCTTTATGGATATAGCGTTTCTCCAGGGAATAGGTCTGGATTTCCCCCGCAAGCATCTTACGGATGTATTCCATATCGAGAGGAAGATCTTCCGGGTGGGTAATTTCCTGAAAGGTCATCTTCAGCATCTCCTGCTTACTGTAACCCACAATATCGCAAAAACGCTGGTTCAGGCGCAGGTAATGACCTTCCAAATCAACATGAGCCAACCCCACGGCAGCCTGTTCAAACGTGGCGCGAAAGCGGGCTTCGCTCTCCCTCATTTCATCCAGCAGAGGGTTGGTGATGCGGTAAAACAGAGAAGCTCCCAGCAGCACCACGATACCCCCAACTCCGATTGCGACCAATCCGGAGCGGATAAATGGCCACCGGACTTCCGCGAGATCGATTTTCGCGACAATTCCCCAACCCAACCCGCTGACCGGCTCGTAGGCCGCCAAGACAGTTTCCCCACGATAATCCAGCCCGATCATGGTCCCGAATTCCCCTGTAAGGGAACGCCGCATGGGCTCAGCCAGGCCGGAATCAAAGGGAAGGCGTTGAGTCTCATCCAGTCCGGAAAAGCGGTGATTGAGCAGGAACACGATTTGATCGCCTTCCCGCCTGGCAAGCACCAGCTCACCGGTTTCGCCCAGCCCATCATAATTTTTATGCGCTTCGCGGATTTGGGCCAGCAGTAAGGCTTCCATGGTTCCCTGCTCGCCAAAGTGGTAACCCGTTGTGTGGCGGGCAACGGCCTCAATCAGGCGGGCCTGACTCCGGGCCGTCTCTGCCAGGCGGACTTTCTCTCCATCAATCCCGGCATGATACACTAAAAGAAGAGAAACACTCCCAACGATCAAGATTGAAGCGACCCAGATTGAAACCAGTAAGAAGATCCGCTTTTGCTCCCGCATTGATTCTCCCAGACCCATGAAATCCCGATGAGACACATCCCTGTTTGTTTTGATCAAAATATAACACTGGTTCTCTGGAAGGTGCTATGAGAGGCATAAAGGAAACCCAGCAAAACAAGGAATATATCTTAATCACATTTTACTATATCCTTCTCAGAAAACGCTTAACAATATAGTTAACTGAAAACAGCCAGGTTTTGAAGATTTGAGCAATAGGAGAACATGGCCGCACCACCAGCCGGCTCACGAATGCCACCGTCCCCCAAAATTTCCCGCCTCGTAGTAAAATCAAAGCTATGAGCGAAAATCAAATCTTCCCAATCACCATGTCGTCCCCCGACCTGACCGACGCGGAGCGCCAGGCCGTTCTGGAAGTGGTCAACACCCCAAACCTGGCGATGGGCCCCAGAATAGACGCTTTTGAGGCCGCTTTCCGCGCCTATGCCGGAAGCCGCTGCGCGATCAGCGTCAATTCCGGGACGTCCGGGCTGCACCTGTGCGTGCGTGCTGCCGGTGTTGAAGCCGGTGACTATGTGCTAACCACGCCTTTCTCATTTGTGGCTTCCACCAACGTGATCCTCTTCGAGCGGGCCATACCGGTCTTTGTGGACGTGGACCCACAGACCGGCAATATGGACCCGGTCCAGGCGGAGCAGGCCGCGCGCGATCTTATATCCGGCGGCGCCGCTGCCCGGAAATGGCTGCCCCGCCAGGGCGCGCCGTCCAACAGCCGGTTAAAAGCCCTCCTGCCAATCGACGTGTTTGGCCAGCCGGCCGATTTCGACGCCCTGACACCCATTGCCCAGGAGCACCACCTGAAAGTCATAGAAGATTCCTGCGAAGCGTTAGGGGCTGAATACAAAGGACGCGCCGCCGGCATGCTGGGAGATTTTGGAGTGTATGCTTTCTATCCCAATAAGCAGATCACCACCGGAGAGGGCGGCCTGATCGTCACCAATGATGAAAAAGGCGGCGCGTATATGATGGCGCTCCGCAACCAGGGTCGCGACCCGGGAGATACCTGGTTGCAGCACACCCACATGGGCTACAACTACCGCATGGATGAGATGAGCGCGGCGCTGGGTGTGGTGCAGATGTCACGACTGGAACACCTGCTGACCACCCGCCAGCAGGTGGCAGACTGGTACGCCGAACATCTCTCCGGGATCGAGGGTGTTGAACCACCGTTTATCCATCCAAACACTACCCGGGTGAGCTGGTTTGTGTATGTAATCCGCTTCGCGGCGGGCATCGACCGCGACCGGATGGCGGCGCGGATGAAGGAACGCGGCATCCCGGTGAGACCGTATTTCCTCCCCATCCACCTCCAGCCCTATATGGTGAACCAGTTCGGCTACAGGGAAGGCGATTACCCGGTCACTGAAGACCTGGGAAAACGCGGCCTGGCACTGCCATTTTCCGGCAAGATGACTGAGGAACAGGTAGCCTATGTCTGCAACACGATCCGGGAATTGCTCCAGGAAACCCAATAAACCACAATGGAGCCAAACGTCTTTCTGCCAGTCCGGAAAAAAGGTCTGATCCTGCATATCAGCGCGGCCACTGTCCTCTTGATCAGCGGCGGCGCTGCTTTTTGGTTTGCCCTGCAGCAGCAGGCAGGCTCCAGTTTCCTGTTCCTGCTGGCGGTTTCAATCGCGCTGCTCGCGCCACTCACCATTGTGGTGTACCGCGGTTACGCCCTGCTCAAAGCGAGCTATTCCCTGGAACGCAACGGGCTGCATCTGGTTTGGGGGCTGCGCTCTGAAGATATCCCGTTGGCCGATGTGGAATGGGTGCGGCCGGCGGATGAACTTGGCTTCCACCTGCCAGTTCCCGCGCTGTCGTGGCCAGGGGCAATTCTGGGAACGCGCACTGTTGAAGGCCTGGGCGTTGTGGAATTTATGGCTTCCGACGCCGGTAACCTCCTGCTGATCACCACCCCCGACAGGATTTACGTCATCTCTCCGGATGATCCGTTGGCCTTCATGGGGGCCATCCAGCGCACGATGGAGCTGGGCAGCCTGACACCGATCAGCCACCAGTCGGCCCGCCCGGCGGCTTACCTCCAGAGCGTGTGGTCCGACCGGCTGGCGCGCATTTTCATCCTGACCGGGCTGGGTTTATCGCTTGCCTTGTTCGTTTTGGTGACCCTTCTCATTTCCGGACGCGACGCGATCTCTTTGGGGTATGATATTTACGGCCAGCCCGTGGAGCCAGGGCCCGCGGAGAGCCTGCTGCTGCTGCCCGTGCTGTGCGGATTTACCTTCACCGCTGATCTGATTGCCGGATTATTCTTCTATCGCTGGGAAGACCAGCAGCAGGTTGCCTATACCCTGTTCGCCAGCACCATCCTCACCCCGCTCCTGCTGATCATCGCCGCGCTGCTGATGATCTAAAACTTCAAACCATATTTAAAACCCCTCGATGGTATGGTGAGGCAGGCGCTGCCATTTTTTGCAAAACATTTTCAAGGAACACTGCACGATGAAAACACCTTCTCAAGTCGCTGTTATCCGTTGTGAAACCTATCAGAAAGAATCCGTCCAGAAAGCGGTAGAAAAAGGCCTGGAACTGCTGGGCGGCGCGCAGCGTTTCGCGCAACCGGGCGAAAAGATCCTGATCAAGCCCAACCTGCTGATTGGAGAACCGTCCGAAAAACAGATCAGCCCGCACCCCACCGTCTTTGAGGCCGTGCTGCGCTGCTTCCAGGAGAGCGGGGCGGCGCTGTGCTATGGCGACTCGCCGGCCTTCGGCAAACCGGGCGCCGCGGCGCGAAAACCCGGTCTGGCGGAGGTGGCGGAACGGCTCGGCGTCCCGCTGGCCGATTTTGAGAATGGCGAGACAGTCTCTTTCCCGGAGGGACACCTGATCAAACAATTCACCATCGCCAGGGGGGTGTTGGAGGCAGACGGGTTGATCTCGCTGGCTAAGTTTAAAACCCATGCCCTGACCCGGGTGACCGGTGCGATCAAGAACCAGTTTGGCTGCATCCCCGGCGCGCTCAAGGCGGAATTCCACGCCCGGATGTCCAATGTGGAGCTGTTTTCACAGATGCTGGTGGACCTCAACCTGCTGCTGAAACCGCGCCTGTACATCATGGACGGCATCATGGCGATGCAGGGCAACGGCCCGCGCAATGGGGAGCCTTATCCGATGCGCGTCCTGCTGTTCTCGACAGACCCGGCCGCGCTGGACGCGACCGTGAGCCGGATGATGAACCTGGACCCGGACCTGGTGCCGCCCCTCAAGTGGGCCCAGAAGTGGGGTCTGGGGGATATTGAGGAGATTGAAATCCTGGGGGATCCGGTGGAGGATTTTATCGCTCCGGGTTTTGACGCGAACCGCTCGCCGCTCTCGACCACTGCCGCTCCCGGCAGGATGGAGTGGCTGATGAAGCGCTGGGTTATCCCCCGCCCGGTCATCGATGAAGAAGCCTGCACGCGGTGCGGAAGCTGCGTGAAGATCTGCCCGGCGGAGCCCAAGGCGCTGGACTTTTTCCAGGGCAACCACGGCAGCCCGCCATCTTATCAGTACGACCGCTGCATCCGCTGCTACTGCTGCCAGGAAACCTGCCCCCATGACGCCATCACGGTGGCCGTGCCCCTGCTGGGGCGGCTGCTGCACCGCGGCTGACGCACGAGGGGATTAAGCAACAACTGAATTCGTTGCTGCGATCACCGGTGTAGGGTAAATCAATTAGATCTGTTTTTGGATTTATCGAGATACATCAGGCCGTCCGCCTGTTTGAGGGTGTCTTTCAGGGGACCAGGCATGGCGCGCGATTCTCCACCAATTGAGATTTTAATCGGATAGGGTGAAGGACATTCCTGATTCCTGGCGGCTATTTGTTCCCGCAGGCGGGCAATGACCTGTTTGAGGACCTGTGAGTCTGTGTCCGGCATCAGGATGGCGAACTCATCCCCGCCGATCCGGGCGATGATGTCGTTCTCGCGCAAGGAGTTTGTGAGCACCTCGGCGGCGGTGATCAACTGCTGGTCGCCCGCCGCGTGCCCGAAGTGGTCGTTGATCTTTTTGAGGTTATCCATGTCAATCATGATGATCGATATGGGGTAATGGGTGCTGGTTTCTAAGCGTTTGAGCTGGTCCTCAAAGAAAGTTCGGTTGTGGATCCCGGTCAGCGGATCGTGGGTGCTCAGGTAGCGCAGGTGTTCCACCTCGTTGTGATGTTCGGTGATATCGCGGATGACACCGATCCCGCCGATAAACTGGTCATCTTGATCCACCCGCGGGGTTACCGTACACATAATATTGCGTTTCTGGCCGTCGGGCCGCTGGATGATCAATTCGTATGAGCTTTCGATCCCCTGTCGGCGGTTTTGTGTTTGGGAAAGCAGAATTTCTAGCTGTTTCGGACCCAAAAAATCGTGCCACCTGCGGCCAATCAGCGATTTGTGGGGGACTCCCAGGATTTCACCGGCTGCCGGGTTGGTGTAAACGAAATTCTCCTCCGTGTCCACAATGATCACCCCTTCACCCTGGCGTTCCACCATGTCGCGGAACCGTTTTTCACTCTTTTGCAGGGCCAGCTCAGCGTGTTTGCGCTCTGTGATATCCTCAGCGATACCGATCACCCGGTAGAATTCGCCGTTTTCGTCCAGCACCGGGTACTGCCGGCACGACAGCCAGTGCAGGGTGCCGTCCTGATGGCGGTAGCGGTACTCCTCGTAAAAAGGTTTACTGCTTTCATATAATTTGTTTTCGCTTTCGCGCACTTTCTTCTGGTCGTCGGGATGGATGTTCTTATAATAATAATCCGGAGAGCTGAAGCGCACTTCGTCATTGGTGGCTTCCATGTTTTTGATATTATCACTGAGCTGCATGTAAATCAACTGGCGGGTTTTACGGTCGCGCAGCCAGTACACCTCGCGGATGTTTTCGGTGACCTGGCGGAAGATCGTTTCCGATTCTCTTAAATTTTGTTCAGCTTTCTTTTGTTCGGCAATTTCAAACACGGTGCCGGTGATCCGTGCAGGCTGGCCATTGGGATCACGACCGGTCACCTTGCCCTTCAACACTACCCATCTCCAGTTTCCTTCCCGATCCTTCACCCGCGTTTCTCCCCGTATTTCAGGGGTTAGGCCGGTGTAATGGGCTTTGAATTTCTCTACAACACCTTCAAGGTCGTCCGGATGGACCAGCCGGGTCAATTTGTCGCAATCCGGGGACACCAGGATTTCGTCCCCCAGCAGGTTGCTTAGACCCGGGCTGAGGTACAGCGCCTGGCTGCCGGGCTGCCAATCCCAGATGCCGTCTCCGGTGGCCTCAAAAGCATACCGCACGCGTTCATGGGTTTTCTTTAAAGCGCTTTCCGCGCTTTTCTTCTGGGAGCTGAGGGCGTGGATCCACCCCATCAGTGGGGCGAGGGTCAGGGTTGTAAGCCCTACCGCGAAAAATTGATTCCAGAGGTCTCCGGGTAGAAAAGCGGCCGTCGCCAGACTCGCGGCGACGCGGACCGCTTCGAGAGCAAAGACGGTTCGGGGTGAAATGAATTGGGCAGCGAAAAGAGTGAGAAAGCCAGGAAGCGCCATCCAGTAGATTGAGCCGTTGGCGCGAACGACCACGATGCCCGCTATGGCACATAACAACAGATACAATACCAGAGCCGTTACTGGCCTGATGGAAACGGTTTTGTTGATCCGATCATCTGGCAAAAATTCTGGCATAAGATCCTGACTTACTGCCTGTTTTGATCCATGAAATTCCCCATCTTGTTCAAACAATATAAATATTAAACTCTTTTTCAGGTGAATTGTCAACAGTAATGATTTTATTATGATTTTATTACTGGGGTGAGCGCTTTTTGGCACAACGGCTTGCCAGAACAGTTTTCCTGATAGATAATGGAAACAGAATAGTTGTGGAGGATAGCGAAATGATTGATCATTCTTTCCCTTTGATTGACCTGCACCGCCACCTGGATGGCAACGTGCGCCTGCAAACCATTCTGGACCTTGGACGCCAGCACAACCTGCCGCTTCCTGCAGACACGGTGGAGGGTATGCGCCCTTATGTGCAGGTTACGGAGCCGACCCCCAGCGTGATGACCTTTATCGCCAAGTTTGAATGGATGTCGCGCGTGCTGGTGGATTATGAGGCCTGCCGCCGGATCGCTTATGAGAATGTTGAGGATGCCCGGCGTGAAGGTATTGACTACATTGAACTTCGTTTCAGCCCCTGGTTTATGGCAGAGCCCAACCAGCTAAACCCGGCCGGAATCGTCGAGGCGGTGGCGGATGGGGTGGAGACGGGCGCGCGCGATTTTGGTATCCATGTCAACCTGATCGGTATTCTGAGCCGCACCTACGGCGTGGACGTCGCCTGGCAGGAACTGGAGGCCTTGCTGCGCTATCGTGACCGGATTGTGGCGCTTGACCTGGCTGGCGATGAGATTCATTACCCCGCTGAGTGGTTTGCGGAGCACTTTATGCGCGGGCGGGAAGCGGGTTGGGAGGTCACGGTGCATGCCGGAGAGGCCATGGGGCCGGAGAGCATGTGGCACGCCATCCGCGACCTGGGCGCGACCCGGATTGGGCACGGGGTGCACGCGGTGGAGGACCCGGTCCTGATGGATTACATGGCCGAACATGAGATTGGCTTTGAATCCTGCCTGACCAGCAACCTGCAAACCAGCGTGGTGCCATCTTACGAGGCGCACCCCCTGAAAACCTTTTTAGAGCGCGGCCTGCTGGCCTGCATCAACACCGACGATCCCGGGATCAGCAATATCGACCTGCGTTACGAGTATGAAGTAGCCGCCCCGGCAGCAGGGCTGACACCAGAGCTGGCCCGGCAGGCCCAGCACAACGCCCTCTCACTGGCGTTCTTGCCCTCCAATGCCAAACGCACCCTGGTGGCGAACAAGCAGAACACAGCCTCGCAAGGGCCGCTGTAAGCCGGATTGTTTTGAAGATTGTCAAAACCGCTGAGGTTTCCCGGCGGTTTTGCTGTTTAACGGCTCGCTAATCTTTACGCCTCTGTTTTCCCGCGCCATTGCGCTCAACCCCGGCGCGCCGGGGGGGATTCAGAGACCCTGGGGGAGAGAAAAATATTGTTGTGCCGCTGCCCCTGCGATGGAGAGATCCTTTTCCATTCGGGCATGATGTCAGCCGCTGGCGCGTCTTCAAGGTCACACGAGCCGGGAATAGAAAGCCGCCACCATCTGTCAAGTGCCGAATGGGAGGCGGCTTCGTCGGTCTGGCATCTTCTTTGCGGCAATCTTCCCTCCGCATGCCGTCTGAACGACCGCAGGGGGCGAAGAACCTCTGCGTCGCTTACCGGCAGCATGTTGAAAACTTACAAATTTATTAAGTGATAAATCGCGTTGAAACAACCTTGATTGTAGTAAAATTCACAAATGTTTGTTCGATACAATGAACAAAAACCATGATTACTGGCCGTGGGTTTGTAAAATTTTATCTTTAGTCTAAGGAGAGATTGTTAAATGGCAATTACCAAAACGGTAAAGATCAACGCGAAACTGCTGGAAGGTTACAAAATCGAAATGCACGCTGGCCCTTTCACCGCGTACATCGACCAGCCCGAAAGAATAGGTGGAGAAAACAGCGCGCCGACCCCTCTGGATTACCAGTTTTTTGCGCTGGGCGGATGTTTGATCACGATCGCGAAGATCGCCGCAACGCAGAAGGGGATTGAACTTCGAGGAATTTCCTGCGAGGTCGAAGGTGGTTGTAATACCAGGGTTTTGATGGGTAAAGAATCCGATGACCGCGCTGGTTTCCAGGAAATGAAAGTGGTCATGGACATTGACGCGGACATGACTCGGGAAGAGAAGGAAGCTTTCATTAAGGAAGTTGATGCCCGCTGCCCGATCTCGGATAACATTTACAACCCCACCCCCGTCGAAATCACCTTGAAATAATTTATCACGCTTACCAAAGCCCTCAAAAGCGCAACGCTTTTGAGGGCTTTTTGTTTTAATACACAATTAATTGGTAAAAACCATTGTATTCTTTAGATATATGTACTATAATTTTGTTTGAACAAATAATTCAATGGTAAAAAGGAGGTGAAAACTTATGCCAGGAAGAGATCGAACAGGCCCGATAGGTGAAGGCTCCCGGACAGGCCGCGGAATGGGAATCTGCGGTGATCCTGATGTTCAGGAATACGCCGGTACTCCGCTGGGTCGTTTCGGGTGGGGCAGCCGCGGCAGGCGTCGCGGTTTCGCAGGCTGGGGGCGTCCTCGTTACGGACGGTATTATGAAGCCCGTGTATTGACACCGGATGAGGAGCTTGATGAGCTTAAAAAAGAGTCCGGGTTTCTAAAGCAGCAGCTCGACGCGATCAATGAATGGATCGGCCGCATCGAGAAGAAATAAGACTGTTCATCGTTCAGATGGGGCGGGGTTCGCCCAACGCCCCATTGTGGTATTATAAAAAATTGTATTCATATAATTAATAACAGGATAAGTGATCATTATGAAAATACTCGTTACAGCGCAGTCCGAAGGCCTTGACGCGCTCATTGACATGCGTTTTGGGCGCGGGGCATTTTATTGTGTGGTCGACACCGAAACCGTGACCTGTGAATCACAGGCCAATCCGGCCATAAACGCCTCCGGCGGCGCCGGGGTCCAGGCCGCCCAGTTCGCCGAAGAACTCAAGGTGGACGCGGTTCTCAGCGGCCATTTCGGGCCTAAAGCTGCCGATGTATTGCGCGCCGCCGGCATTTCCATGTTTTTGCTGGGCGATAGTGAAACGGTGCGGGATGCAGTCAGCCGGTTCAACGCTGGCCAGCTTCAGCGTTTTGATTAGCAACCGAAAATCCGATTTATTAATTTTATGAAAATTGCGATCGCAAGTGGAAAAGGGGGTACCGGAAAAACAACAGTCGCGGCTGCCCTGGCCTTGAGCCTGACGGAAGAGTTTCTTGCTCAGAGTACGCTCAAAGCGCATACGCTCCTCGGGCAGCCGCCTTTGTTTCTGGATTGTGATGTCGAAGCGCCCAACGCGCATCTTTTTCTGAACCCGGAAACCCGGCGGGAAGAACCGGCTGTTTTGCTGATCCCGGAAGTGGATGAAGCAAAGTGTACGCATTGTGGGGTCTGCGCCCAGGTTTGCCAGTACCACGCCATCGCGGTGGTTGGCAAACATGTCATGGTTTTTCCGCAGTTATGCCACGCCTGTGGCAGCTGTACGTTAAACTGCCCGGAAGGTGCCATCCATGAAGTACCGCACACCCTCGGGATGCTTCTCGGTGGTCCGGCTGTGGGAAATATCGATTTTGCTCAGGGTGTGTTGAATGTGGGAGAGCCGATGGCTGTGCCGGTGATCACCCAGCTCAAGCGCTGGTCGGGGGCAGCGGATGGCCGGGTGATCATTCTGGATTCTCCCCCCGGCGCTTCCTGTCCGGTGGTGGCGACCCTGCGGGGCGCGGATTATGTCGTGCTGGTCACCGAACCGACCCCCTTTGGCCTGCATGATTTGCGCCTGGCGGTTGAGATGGTGGAAGCCCTGCGCATCCCGCTGGGGGTGGTCATCAACCGGGATGGGATGGGGGACGATGGGGTGGACGTATTCTGCCGCCAGCACGGCCTGCCGGTGCTGATGCGCATCCCCTTCCAGCGGGAATTCGCCGAAGGGATTGCCAGAGGACGGAATTTACTGGAGGTTGCTCCGGACAGAACGGTTGATTTTCACCGGATGTTCAGCGCGATTGTGGAACAGATCGGGGGGGTGTCCTCATGAAGCAGATCGTTGTTTTAAGCGGAAAAGGCGGTACCGGAAAAACCAGTGTCACCGCCGGGTTCGCGCATCTCGCCAGCCAATCTGACCAGCCGGTGCGCGCTGTTCTGGTGGACGCGGATGTGGATGCCTCCAATCTCGAACTGGTGCTGCGGCCGCGGCAAGTGGAGCAGCATTCCTTCACCGGTGGCGCTGTGGCGGAGATCGACCCGGAGCTTTGCGAGCGCTGCGGGAACTGCGCCGAGGTGTGCCGCTTTGAGGCGGTGCTTCCTCCTGACCAAAATGGGGATTCAGCGTATTCCATTGATCCGATTGCCTGTGAGGGCTGCGCGTCCTGTATGTACCAGTGCCCTGCGGACGCGATCCGGATGATCCCGCAGCAGGCCGGATACTGGTACCGCTCGGAGACACCTTTTGGGCCGCTGTTTCACGCCCTGCTGATCCCTGGACAGGAAAATTCCGGCAAGCTGGTCACCCTGGTCAAACAGCGCGCCCGCCTGTTGGCGCTGGAAGAAAATTACCCCTTGCAGATTGTGGATGGCCCGCCGGGGATTGGCTGCCCGGTTATCTCGGCCATTTCCGGAGCCGACCTGGCGTTGATCGTCACCGAGCCAACCATGTCCGGCATTCATGACCTGGAACGGATCCTGGAAACGACGGAACATTTCAAACTCGCTTCACAGGTTTGCGTCAACAAAGCTGACCTGTATCCCGCCAGCGCCGCGCAGATTGAGGCTTTCTGTGAAGCCCGTTCCATTCCTGTGGTCGGCCGGATCCCTTTTGATGAATCCGTGACAGCCGCCATGGTGTCCGGTTTCCCGGTGACTCAGTACCGGCCGGATTCACCGGCCAGCCAGGCTGTGGAGCGCATCTGGCACACTGTTTTAGCCTCGCTCTCGTTATGATCGGACCGGAGGTGTAGAATGATCGATGTGGCGCGTTTGGAACAGGCAATTATGCAACAGCTTTCGGGGGTGATTGACCCGGAAACCGGGGTTGATGTGGTGCGGATGCATCTGATTGAAGACCTGGTCATCAGCGAAGGTGGCGAAGTGGCTTATACTTTCCGCCCTTCCTCTTATTTTTGCCCGCTGGCAGTTTCCCTCTCGATGGAAATCCTGCGCGCGGTGTCGGAAGTGGAAGGGGTCACCCGGCAGAAGGTGGCCGTGGAAGATTATCTCCAGGCTGATGCGCTGGTGAAATTGTTGGATGAAGTTCAGGATGACAAACCTGGAACCTGAGACGCGGGAAGAAATCAGAATATAAAGGGTCTGGCGGCATGACAGCGCCAGACCCTTTGCCATGGTAATAAGAGGTGGCCGGATCAGAGGATCAGGGTATAGGTCAACCAGGAAGCCAGGGAGAAAAATAGTACCACCATCGCCAGTTTGACTGCGGCGGCATGCTTTTCCATGAAATGCACCAGGTCTTTGGAGGTTGTCCCGAAGTATGCCAGGACAAACACCACTATCAGCGGGACGATGAACATCAGGTTGTACAGCACCAGGAAAAGGGTGGCTCTCAGGCGCAGCTCGGGGATTGAACTGACAAAGATGATGGTTGGCAGGTAGATCTGCCCGGTGCAGGCCAGCTCCAGGAAAGAGATCACCAGACCGGTCGCGAAAGCGCCCGCCACATAAGTCTGGGTGTTGCGCCCTTTGCGGATAGTGGCGTTGATCCGTTTGCGCAGCGCTTCCGGGAGCTTGAGCCCCATTTCGCGGGTGCCCCCACGTTTCACTTTGATGAAATCAACCAGGCTGAACACAGCCAGGCCAAAACAAAGCGCGGCCGTCAGGCCGTACACCCAGCGCCCCAATACGTTCAGGGTGGCACCCAGCAGGTCAAGTACTTTGTAAAACCCGAAGCCGATCACCAGGTAAGCCAGGAACACGCCCAGAGTAAAAGATAGGCCCACGGACAGCACTTCATTGCCTTTGCGCCCGCTCAGGGTCAGGTAAGAGACGAAGAAGATCAGGGTGGCGAAGGCACACGGGTTCAGGCCATCGATCAACCCGGCCAGCACCACGGTCAGCCAGCCCATCGAGCGGAAGCGTTCGACCATGCCGTTTTGCACCTGGTCGGGGTCGAAGTTTTCCCAGTAGCGCTCCGAACCGCTCCCGGTGTAATCGATCAGGGCCTGCTCCACGGCGGCGGGGGTGATTTCTTCTTCACCAATCCAGGCCTGTTCGCCGATGAACAGGGCCGGGGTGTGGAAGTCGCCATCGCGGCCAGCGCGCAGGGTCATCCAGTCCGCCAGGGCGGCTTCATCGTAAACGTTGAACTCCTCGATGATCAGCTGTGGGTAGCGCGAGCGCAGGTAACTCAGGTCCGCTTCCACGCGGCTGCACGATTGGCAGCCCACCTGGTAAAAGTAAGCGGCGTAGATCGGCGCGTCGGTCTCGCAGGCTTCGGGGTTCTCGTCCGAGCATACCCCTTCAGGGGCAAAGGTTGGGCTTTCTTCGGTGTTCAGGGCCAGCGGGTTGAAATCGGGGATTTTCGGCCAGGCCAGCGTGCCTGCCTGGAAGGCCTGGTGGATGATCTCAGCCATCTGCTTCCGGTTGGGCTCTTCGCCGCTCAACACCACGTCCCCCAGAAAAGTGGTTGGCAGGCCGCGGTCTTTGGCTGCCACGCCGTAAGCCTGCTCCGCGCGGATCAGCAGTTCGTAATTCTCCGGAATGTCAATTTTAAGCATGCGCAGATCGAGATCATCGCCATATTGCTCTTTGAGCGGGATGATCACTTCATTGTAGATAGCCTGGCAGTGCGAACAGGATTCCGAGTAGAAATACAACCCGTGCACCGGCGCGTCAAGCTCCGGCCCGGGGCCGGTGGGCCCCTGTCCGGTCAGCGGCAGTGGTGTGGCCTGGACGACTGCCGGCTGCGGCGCCGCGGCTGGCGAGTCAAATTGGTTTGCGGTTGAAAATCCCAGGCCGGACAGTAAAAGGACGCCGGTCAGTATCGCGATAATCTTATAATTTGGTTTCATAGGCAGTGTGTAACAGTACCCCAAGTTTGATCCAGAAATAAGCTGTGATCTGTGGGTGTTTTTTACAGGTTCGGTTTCATCATGAAACATGACCAGGGTCAAATCATTTCCTGGCGACAATTTTTGAGTATATCACAGATCGCAAGTGGCTGGCTTTACTCTGCGGCAAAATGGCGTTCTGCGGGTTTGTCCCGGATATCGGAAGGGAACAGCACCAGCACCATTTTGGAGGGGGTTGGGTCCACGTTTTCCCAGCGGTGCGGCAGGTGGGATTCGAAGATCAGGCTGTCTTCCACCTCCAGCAGGTACGATTTGCCCTCCACCATATACAGTATCCTCCCTTCCAGGCAGTACACAAACTCATGCCCGGTGTGCATGATCGGGTCTGCCCCGCTGCTGGCCCCGGGTTCAAGCGTTACCACAAGTGGCTGCACGATCCAGTTGTAAAGCCCGGCACCCAAGTCTTCAATGTGGGTGTCCTCGACCTGTGCGGCGGGGCGTTCTGCCGCGCGGGTGTGGATGAGCTGTTTGCGTTCCTGATCGGCCTCAAAGAAGGCGGTGATAGGGACATTGAGCGCGACAGCCAGCTGCTGCAGGGTGCTCACGCTGGGAGAGGTTTTCCCGTTTTCGATCAGACTGAGGGTGTTCACCGCCAGGCCGCTCATCTCCGCCAGGCTGCGGATCGAAAGGTCATGTTCGATGCGCAGTTCGTGCAGTCGTTTCCCAACGTTGACATCTGGGGTGGGGACAGCATTGGAGAAAAAACTGTGCTGGTGGGGAAAATTTTCCCACCGCCGCCCTCTGCCGTGCCCCGGCCTTTCCCGATTACTCTGGTTTCCTCTTGGCATGGATAGCTCCTCTTGTGTTTCTGGAATATCTCCCAAAATTATAGTCGGATTGGGTAAGCGTGTCAATTTAATTAGGGGTATTGAGGGCGGTATTTGGCAGGAGAACTCACTCGTGTTGTTGCGAACTGCCAACCGTTTGATCGCGGCGTCAAACCTTTCCAAATTCTCTGCGGCTCCGCGCTTTTTCGTTAGTAAATTTTTTCTTTGGCAGAGAGGCAGGGAAGTGGATTTTCACCTCGAAGCGCGCAGCACTTGCGCCTGCCGCAAGCGCGGGTGAGGATGGTGTTGTTCCCTGGTTTATGGTTGTTGGTAGTTTTCGCGGAGCAATCGCTGCTGCTCGTGAAGGTAGCTGGAGAAAATGTTGGCGGGCAGTGGACGGCAAAAGAAGAATCCCTGGGCCAGATCGCAATCCCTGGAGCGCAGGAATTCCATCTGCTTATACGTTTCGACACCCTCCGCGACAACTTCCATGCCGAGGGCGTGTGCCATGGCAATCATCGCGCTGACAATGGCCTGGTTTTCCGGGTTGTTTTCGATATCACGGATAAAGGATCCGTCAATCTTGATGCTGGAAGCTGGGAACCGGCTCAGATAGGCCAGGGAAGAATAGCCGGTCCCGAAATCATCGATGGCAATGTGTACCCCCAGGTCTTTCAGTCTGGTGAGGGTATGGGTTGCCAGGTCTATGTTGGACATACCGGTGCTTTCTGTGATTTCAATCTGTAACAACTGGCTGGTGATGCCCGAACCTGAGAGCTGTTGTTCGATTAAATTCAGGAAGTTCTGGTCCTGCAGTTCGCGCGCCGAAAGATTGATCGCGATCTGCATTTTGAAGGGGGAGAAAGCCTGCCATTCTTTGAGTTGGCGGCAGGCGGTTTGCAGTACCCATTTGCTGATGGAGAGAATCAAACCGGATTTTTCGGCAACCGGGATGAATTCACCCGGGTAAATCAGTCCCATCTCGGGGTGCAGCCAGCGGATCAGCGCTTCGACGGCGGTGATCCGTCCATTCTTCAGAGAAATGACTGGCTGGTAATGCAGGGTCAGTTCATCTCTTTCAACGGCCAGCAGCAGCTCGCTTTCGACTTGCAGCAGGTTGAGACTGTTGGAATGCATGGAGGGCTCATAGAGCGCGTACTGCGCCCGCCCACTGATTTTGGCATGGTTCGTGGCAATATCGGCATTGCGCAGAACGTCCCGGGCAGTCAGAACGGGTGAGGTGAAGGCGATCCCGATGCTGGCGGTCAGCAAGAAATGATGATTATGGATTTGGAAAGGCGCCATCAACCGGCGCTGGATGCGGCTGGCAATTTCGGTGGCGCTGTCGGGGTGGCTGGCATTTTCGAGCAGGATGACAAACTCGTCGCCCCCCAGCCGCGCGAGACAATCTTCAACCCGCAGGGAACCCTGGATGCGGTCCCGGATACCGATCAGGACCTGGTCTCCCATATCGTGGTTGAAACCGTCGTTGATCAGTTTGAACCGGTCCAGGTTGATCAATAGCACAGCTGCGGAATAGTTTGGATCAACCTGTGATTTTTGTGCGGCCCGGTCCAACTCCTGCATGAAGTAATCCCGGTTGGGCAGGTCGGTCAGCGCATCATGAAACGATTCATACTCAAAACGCGCTTCGTTTTGCGTCAGCGCGCTTTTGGAGGTTTGCAGCGCGGCCAGGGTCTCGTTGATCCGTTCCGCCAGTTCTGCCAGTTCATCGCCGCCGCTGAGATGGATGCGGTGGGACAGATCCCTGCGCTCTCCCACATCACGGATTCCCGAACGGATAATATCCAACCGGGACAGGATGTTCTTTTCCAGCGCGTACAGCAACACCCCGCCAAACAAAAGACTTAATATGAAAAAGAGGATCAGGAACAGGGTGATGGTCTGCACCCCTTCGAGGTAAATCTCACGGTCTTCCTCAACACTCACCAGCAGCACCGGGTCATTGTTCAGCCCGGGCAGGGAGAAATAACCGGCAATCCGCTCTTTATTGGGCGTCCGCAAAATAATCTCCCCGCTTTGCGCGGCCAGGCTGGTTTGCGGGTCCGCGGACAGCTCGGAACCGTTGAACTTCTCCCAGCTTATGGTCTGTGTGTGTGACGGGTTGGGGAGGGTCAACTCGCGGCCGAGCACCAGTTTGCCAACCTCCGGGCCCAATTCCAGGCTGGTCAGGATCGGCGCGGCGGCCACCAGCATGGCCTGATCGGACAGGGCAACGATTCCGCTGTGGCTGCTGGAGATTTTGGACTGCGGCCGCAGGACGGGTTCCATCTCCAGCCAGTTTTGCAGCTCCACGTCCGGAGGAGAAATGGTGGTCGAGTTCTTCAGATCGTATTCCTGCAGGTAGAGGAGCTCCCCCGTGCTGGAAAGGATCGCGAAGAAACGCCAACCCATGTTCTCAAACACGCTGTCGATCAGGTTTAATTCGATGTAATCCGGGTTTTGTCCCTGAGCAAACCGGTAGGTGTCATCCCAGTAGCCCCAATCTTCTACGGTACTGTTGAGTTGATCCATCTCGCTGAGGAAGCTCTCGCGGACCATTTCCGTGTTGCGGCGGGTGTTCTTTTCCTGAAGCCGGTTGTAATTCGTGAGCAGCACCCCGCGCACCACGAGCAGCAGCAGCCCGGAGAAGGTCAGAGTAATGATCCCGATGGTCAGTAAAGTTTTTTTTCGTAAAGACATTGATTGGCCGCTTGTTGGTGGAATGGCGCAGTCCCCGATAAAGAATTGGCTGGAAAATCGCCAGAACACACCAAACTATATTATAAAGGTAAAACAGGCAGTTGAACCTGTCGCTTACTTAACAGTATTGTTATTAAAATGATTAAGTGTACCCAGTCCGGGTTTTTATCCGGTCAAACAGATGGAGCCGATGGAGCTTCTATGGGAGGATAATATGCTTGATGTTGAGATGGTCTGCCAGGTATCGGATGAACTGGTTCAGGCCCTGGACCGGCTGCTGCCCCAGCTTTCCGCGGGGCCGTTCCCGGACCGGGCAGCGCTGGAAGCATTGGTGCGCGCGGAGGCTGTCGATCTTGTGGTCGCGCGGGACGCTTTGGGCCACATTGTTGGCACGTTGACTCTGGTGATGTACCGCACCCCGCTGGGTGCGCACGCCTGGATCGAGGATGTGGTGGTGGACCAGGCCGCCCGCCGCCAGGGAGTGGGAGAAGCCCTGACCCGGTTTGCCATCCGGCGCGCCAGAGATCGCGGGGTGAAAGCCGTCAGCCTGACCTCGCGCCCGGCCCGCGAGGCCGCCAACCGCCTCTACCAGCGCCTGGGCTTTACCCGTTGGGAAACCAACCTCTACCGCCTGCTGCTGAAAGATTGAGCCGCTGCCCTCCCACTTTATGTCATTCTGAGCGACCGCAGGGAGCGAAGAATCTCTGCTTCCCTTCCCGGCAGGCCGCACCCGCCCGGCCGAATGCCGCCGCCCGGTTCCTAATTAATCGCTCGCCAAGGCGCAAAGCACGCCAAGAAAACCTTTTTATCTTTGCGGTCTTTGCGGCTTTGCGTGAGTTCTTCGACGACCGCTCCTTTCCCGGCAGGCTATACCCGCCCGGCAGGCAGATCAGCAAAAACGATCCCGGTTCGGCAAAATGTATCCAAACGATACATGACAGATCCATCATCCCGCGTTAAAGTAAGATCAGCAGAAATCACGCGCGCCATAGCAGGCCGCAAAAAGCGTCACCGCGATAAGGAGGCAAAATGGATCTGGAACAGAAAGTCAGCAAGGCCGTTAAACGAGGCAGAATCTACAACATGGAACACTTCCACCAGGCATGGCAAAACCCCAACCTGCGGCGGCTGATGGGCAACGAACTCCTCTTTCCCCCTTCTCCCAAAGTGGTTGAAGCGCTGCAGGCCATGCTCACCAACGCCAACTACTACCCGGAAGACGCCAGCACAAACCGTTCGCTGCGGGCCAAACTGGCCGATTATGTCGGGATTGAAGGCGGTCCGGATTGGATCACCCTTGGCAATGGCTCGATGGAAATCATCGATATGCTTCCGATGACCTTCATTGATGAGGACGATGAGATTTTGCTGCCCACGCCAGACTACTCTCCTTACACCCGCCGCCCGCTGCTGTTTGGGGCAAAGGTCATTGACGTGCTGCCGGACGAGGAATTTAACTACACCGCCGAGAGCTTTACCCGGCTGGTGACCCCCCGCACCAAAATGATCATCCTCAGCCGTCCAAACGCCCCGGTGGGCAATATGGTCCGCCTTGAGGTGGTGGAAGCCCTCTGCGATACCGGTTGTGTGGTGGTGGTGGATGAGGCTTACGCCGAGTTCTCCGGCCAGAGTCTGTGCGGGATGGTGTCCAACCACTCCAACCTGATCGTCAGCCGCACTTTCTCCAAGGCGCTTGGCCTGGGCGGGATCCGCCTGGGCTTTATTGTCGCCCAGCCGCCTGTCATTGAGGCGGTCAACCGCATCCGCATGCCCCTCAACGTCAGCCTGTTCAGCCTGGTGGCGGCTTCGGCTGCAATGGACGACCGGGAGTACATCCGCGCCAACGTGCTCAAAGTGGTTGAGAACCGTGAGTATTTCTATACTCAGATTTCTGACCTTCCCGGGCTGAAGGTTTACCGCTCTTATGGCAACTCCATTCTGATCAACTGCAGCGGCACCGGCCGCCCCGCCGATGTGTACATTCAGCGCCTGCTGGAAGCGGGTTATCTGGTGCGCAGCCAGTCCAATGCCCGCGGCCTGCCCGGAGACGGCTATTTTCGGGTCACCATCGGCACCCGTGAAGATATGGAAGGGGTGGCCCGCGTCATCCGCGATTTTACCCTGGCTTGATCATTTGGATCGCTTACCGGTCCTTTTTTACTTTATTAAAGGAGATCAATCATGTACAACCCAATCGCATTTCGAATCCCCGAAGCCCTGGAAGATGGTGATTACGTCATCGCCACATATCTGTACCAGACGGGCGTCAAGGTCGATATCTACAAACTGGCTTACGCCTTATCTGAAGAACAATCCTCCGGGACGTGGGTTACCCTCCCGATGGAGACCGATGAAGTGCTCCACCGCCATGTGGGACGGGTTATTTCCATCTGGGAGATTCCCGATTATGAGACCAGTGTTCCCAAAGAAGTGACCGAGCGCACCTGGGTCATCCAGATTGGCTACCCGGTACACAATTTCGGCGGGCAGATTCCCCTGATGCTCACCACCGTGCACGGCAATGTGGCCGCCGCTGGCCGGCTGAAACTGCTCGACTTGACCTTCCCGAAGGCCTATGTGGAGCAGTTCAAGGGGCCCAAGTTTGGCATTGACGGCGTCCGTGACCTGCTGGGTGTGCCCGACCGGCCGCTGGTGCACAATATGATCAAACCCTCCATTGGCCTTACCCCCGAACAGAGCGCTGAGCTGTTCTACCAGGCCGCGCTGGGCGGGGTGGACGCCATCAAGGATGACGAGCTGGTCCAATCGCACCCCTGGAGCGATTACCTCGACCGGGTCAGGCTGCACACCCAGGCCGCGCAGCGGGCATACGACAAGACCGGCGAAAAGACTCTCTATTTTGTCAACGTCACCGACCGCCCCGACCGCATGGTGGAAAAAGCCAAACGCGCTCTGGAAGCCGGCGCGACAGCCCTGATGGTCAACTACAACACGGTGGGCATTTCCGCGCTCAGTATGTTGGCCGATGACCCTGAGATCAACGTCCCCCTTCTGGGGCATCTCGACTTTTCCGGCGCCATGTACGGCTCGCCCTGGGTCGGGCTTTCCTCCCACCTCGTGCTGGGCAAGCTGGCCCGTCTGGCAGGGGCCGATATCGTGGTTTACCCCAGCTCTTACGGCAAGTTTCCCCTGCTTGATTCCAAACATTTGCGGATTGTGACCGCCCTCACCGACCGCTTTTACCAGATCAGACGCGCCTGGCCGATGCCGGGCGGCGGTGTGCACCCCGGTATGGTGCAGCTGCTCTACAGCGATATGGGCAAAGACTTCATGGTCGGCGCCGGTGGGGCCGTGCACGGGCATCCCATGGGGCCGGCGGCTGGCGCCCGGGCGCTTCGCCAGGCGGTTGACGCGGCGGTGGCCGGCATCTCGGTCGAGCAGGCCGCCGAGGACTATCCCGAGCTGGAGGCCGCTTTGCAGGCCTGGGGCGTTTCCAAAGCTGGCGTCAAAGGGCGCTATGACCTGATGGAAGCGTGACCTTTTCGCGCTGACTGGCGATCAGAATGATTTTCTGATCGATAATCCCCTGACAACTTCCATTATTGGTAGCAGGCTGTTTCGCTTTCCCCCGGCGGAACAGCCTTGCATTTAAGAGGGAAAGCATCTTTCTTGATGTGTTCTGGCCCGTACAGCACGAAAGAATCGCAGTGTCTCTTCCTGGTGTGGGGTGTTGCGGTTCCACCCTCTTCCGGACAGGGCGGGGTTTTACGTTATAATCTCCCTGAGTATTCTGGTTAATGTTTGGCAGGGTGATCTCTCTTGTCGGATAAAAAGCACACTTCAGTGAACTGGCGGCGTGCGGTACCGGCGCAGATGCCGGTGCTGCGGACCAAGCTCTTTATTCCTCCGCTCGAGGACAAACGCGTCCACCGGGAACGTCTCTTTCTCCGGTTGGATG